>JGI24158J21664_10000942_pt1 | contig 30222 bp, 14 predicted proteins | sample Ectturendosymbi3_FD_21664 | JGI IMG/M metagenome (IMG submission 21664)
CCAACGCCCCCCCCCCCCGTGGCGACGGGACTGCTATTACCACTTATCAAAATAGACGTGGTTGATAGGTACATTAAAACATAACTTTTTGCTTTCATGTTGTCATTCTGTATAGATTGCTCGTAGTAACATGTCTAAAATTAAAAAACACAATACCTTTCACAGGTGTCATCACACAAGTCCGTAGCTTCAGTAGAGGATCTTGACTTAGCGCAGTGGTTTTCAATCTTTTTCATGAAGCGACCCATTTTGCAACCCAATTTACCCTAACGACCCCCTTCCAAAAATTTCTAGTCAGGCATATGTAATGCACTTGTACTGTATTTGCACAATAGAAAATCGCAATAACTAAAAAATTACTTGAAATATCACTATGTTGAACATAGACCCATTTGTTAAATTCATGCACATGGCAGCACCAGTGAGAGAGACCCGTGCCGTATGTAAATCGCTCCACAGCAAAATTAATTGAAAACTACAATAACTGCCAAGTTAGCTACCGCATTCATATATCTAATTTACAAACACAGCACACTGTTACGTCAAAAAGTCATCAGTTCATTGCCAAACGCAACAGTACTGTAATGGTCATGGACGTCCGCAGAAATTTTCCAGGCGGGGTAACGTCGGCATTTTGCTTATAATTTTCAAGTTGCTGATAATGCAGTGTAATTGGACCTTCACAAGACGCTTTACCCTTTCTACACCACAAAGAAAACGGTAACAATCACAAAAAAATGCACTTGGGTGGCAGCGATACCCAGGTATACTACAATAATTTACACAGTATGCCAGGGGTTTCCAAACTTTTATGTCTGAGGGTTACATAAGCTATTACTCAATGGTTCGAGGGCCGGACATCATAGTCATACGTAATGTAAGTGTTTCGAGATAAGCTGCGTTCTACCAAATCAACAGGTCTTTCGTAAATATATTATTTTCTCATTGTTGACAAAATGTCCTCGCGGGCCGGATGAAATGGCTTTGTGGACCGGATTTGGCCCGCGGACCGTAGTTTGGAGATCCCTGCAGCAGGCTATCTGCAGATTTTCAAAGAAGGATACTTCTCATCAAGTAAGCATAGGCATTGCTATTAACTTTAGGAAGAAGAAGCATTGCCATGGTCTTCAACTAAACCACAAAAAATGACTTTATTTTACCTAGCAACTAGAGCCGCACCAAGCTGATATTTTCGTGGAGGGCAAAATGGTTGTAGCTTGATGCTGCACCTAACAACTGAAAATGTTTTTGAAAATTTTAGTAAGGGGAAAATGCTCGGTTGCCCTCCGCCTGGTTGCGGGATCTGCTATCAAGACTTTTCAGAGTCATTTTAAAACAAGAGCTGCAAACGTCTGGGATCTCGTCCAATAGGGTCAATAAAACCATGCTTCTCTTTGCTAATTTTTTTACAGTGAACGCTTATCATACGTAAACCGGACAATTAGTCCTGTATTTTGACATGACTACGGTCAAGTTACCAGAATTAGAACACCGCACGCAGGCTTTACAAAACTGAGCAGTTGAATTAAGAAAACTTGCCAAAGTAAATAAAGCTTTGCACTCAGTATTTACTCAGACGTCAGAACTACACCTTAACGATAGAAATGTAGTCACACTAACCTCCATAGACGTATTCTAACAAGTCACGTATGTTTATACCGCGTGAAAAGCCTGCATAAGTGTAGTTTGGTACTCAGGCACATTGGTCACAATCAGTGGCGTTGCTGACGGGGCCCGGGGTGCGAGCTAAATTAAAAAACCGGCCCCCTACTTAGCTTGTATGTCGGTATTATTATTCTTTTGGTTTTCAGTAGGTTGCTACCTTTTTGCGTTTTTCGGCAGTTTTTAGGAGTATTTTCCGGTGACTTTACACTTTACATCGGGATTCGCTATCAAATCTGACATTTTTTCTGAGTGTTGGTTAGTGGGCCCTCTACAGTCGTCAGTGGGCTCCCTTCAGCTAAGTTTTACCCCCTGGCTCGAACCTTTACTTACGCCACTGGTCACATCGCACTAACAATGGATTTTTCAAACTGTGGAGACATTGCTACAGATTCACTCATGCTTCTTTCAACAAAGTATAAATGTACGTGGCTCGTCACTGTCTCGTTGCATTGCTTGGCAAGAAGCCTGCGTTCAACATTCACATGCAAGCAAAACGCCTGCTACCGTAACACGAAGTGAACCTTTGAAGATTTGTTGCCATGTTATCGTTACGTAATAAAGACCAACAGTAGAACAATCCGTTCGCAACTTTCGTACCTGCCTCTGCAGGCAAAGCAAGGACATGAGTGAACTGCAAGCTCATCACTGCACGACACCGTAACTGTGAACCTAGCTGGCGCTTGTGCAGTGTGAGCGTCATTCCAGCAAATACACAGTCACAGCAAGAATTTAATCAATTATTCGGAAAATAAGCTGCTGATTTCAGGATTTCTAGATATTTTTGGTTCTTAATCTCAATTTCTGGGAGGAGAGAAATGACCGTTTCCACCCCCTGCGGACGCCCACGGTAATGTTCATAATCACACTCAAAACTCTGTAATGTTCATAATCACTTTTAAAAAATTTTAAATGATAAAGTAGGCTATCAGTTTTGCCAGGTGACCCAATTGTTTTGGTTACAGCAAAAAGTGGTTCAAAATACGAAATATGAAATTATGAATATTTTTATCAGAAGCTCTCGCGACCCCCAGAAAAAAGGCAAACGACCCCCACGGGGGTCGCGACCCCTAGTTGAAAACCACTGACTTAGCGTTTGGGGGATAGAAGTCGAAAAAGAGGCGTCAAAATGCGATACTTTCCGCGTCCGCCACTGCCTAGCTTTCAGGAAAAATCCGCATTTGGCTGTTGGTCAATCACATGTAGCGGAATTGAGATTGTTGACCAATTCTGTGTACTCTCCAACTACTGTATAACCTGTCTTTCACGCCCTATTTCTTAAACCCTCACAATTATAAAAGTTTTTCATAAAATATTGATCGATATTTTGTGACTGGTTTGCCCCAATCTTCCCAAAATATATACATTATGACTGGTTCCGCCACATTTTATCATCAAGCAATCATTAGAAACATGCCAAGACGTTTTTCACACGTTTTTGTGGTAGACAGCTGGTGTTCTATACATAAAATGTACATGCCGCTCATCGCGCTAAACATTAACTGATTGAAAAATCCTGTTACTCAATCACGAAAATCCAAAGCTTCGTAATAAACAACCATGTTTGCAAAATGTTTGCAAGAGAAACATGTTGAAAACCATCAGCAGGGTGATTCTTTTTCTAACATGTTTGAAGCAGCATCAACTAAACTTTCACTAATGTTGAAATATACGTCCCACCTTCTGCTAAATGAAACCTGATGACCCGCATCAGCTCCCGTGTATTGCTCAGAAGTAGACGTAGGACGTGTGGTGAAAGTCTTTCGAAGGCGACGTTACTGGGAGCGAAGAAGGTGTAAGGCGTTTCTCCATCCAGCAGCTGCGTGATAAACAGAGAAAGGAAACATGAAGAGTTGTGTTATTTTCTCTTGCCGATAAATAGAAATAACTTCACAAGATTTAAACCAGCGAATTTTTCAGATTGCTAACAATGACTTCGCAGCAAACGCCAAACCAATTAATTTTAGCTTACCGACTGCAAACCTGTTCTTCTAATAGCGTCGATAAGAATGGAAAAGTTGCTCCGTTTCGAATACATCAAAACAGAAAACAACGACCCTTCCGGCGGAAATAAAACCTAAAAATAAAATAATACCTTAAACTTTGTTTTCCGTTCGATGTGTATTTCCTAAACACACTTTAGGCTTTCAAAAGCGTACGTACGTAAAGTCACTTGAAAATCAGTCGGATGCTTTGCAACCACGTGCTCTGGTGCTCTGGAATCAAAGTGCAACCTACCTTGTTTATAACGAGAACAGCACCCTTGCATGATTTCAGTTTAGGCTGTCGAATGACTCTGGCACATTGCACAGAGAGCGCGCGCCTGTTGAACACGCGCGCTCGGCCCCTGTAGAAAACGCGAACTCGACGACTATAGCGGTTGACTCGGACTTTGCTCGGCATGTTGAACGTTTCCAGCTCGTTTCGAAACTTGAGTTGATTTAGCATCAATGTTCCAGAAATTACATGATACATAAGAATCCTTCGCAACTCTTCTCGATCGGATACAAGCCGCATGGTGACGTTTCTGCCAAGTTTCTGCATAAAACGTCACAGGTCCAGCGGTAAACATTTTATGTACTGTAATTGCCACTTTGAGTCACAATGCAATACCACAAACAGGGCGCGCAAAGCAAGTTGTGTGCATTTCCAAACACGTTTGTAAACCTGGATCTGGAGCAAAATTTAAAAAAAAAAGTTGACAGTAAACTTCAAGAATTTTTCAATTTTCAAGCCCACGCTCATGTAATTCAAAAAAAGTAGCACAAATGGTCGTCTCGAGGGCGTTTGCCCTGGTTGGCACGCAAATATCATTTCGCCATATATAGTCGATTGACAACTGAAGTTTCCAACATATGAGAATCGTCACACGCGTACACGGCCCTGAGTCGGTTCGTTGAAAACGTTGCCGCCGTTACGAGGTGTTTAACTGTATTGCGTAGTTTGACTTGTCATGCTCGCGGGACATACCGTATGTGGCTTATCACTGCTAAAATTCACGTGCCTTTGCTGCAGTGCCAGTGTGCTGTAACAAAATACAAAGTGATAGCTTTTGTTAGCATTATGGGACTGCTCTGTCTCTCTGAGGAGACTGACTGCAGTATTCCCTGCCATGCCATACTTCAGTGCATTAGACCTGACAAGTAAAAGCAAGTTTGGGTGCCTGGCCTTCCTCGAAAAACGAATGTTGGAAACGTTTAGTCGTCTTACACTTACATTCCCATAATGGCAGGAATGCAGCAGCAGTGTAGAAATCGTTAAGCACTTGTTACGCAGCAAATGAAGTAATGACGTTTTGTGAGTCCTGTTGTTTTCTCGGCCTGAATAGGCCTAGGAGACGGGCGAGCACGGAGGGTTGCATCCCCCCAACCATTTTGGTTTTGGGCAAAATTCATTTCAAACATGGAAAAAATTTTGAATCGTTATTGTAATCTTTTCAAAAATTATTTTTGTCAGTTTAACTCTGTACTGGTATTAACAGAATGAAAAATTACCTCAGACGTGTCTTTTTACGACTTTAGTTGCAAATTTTTTTGAAAATCTAGTTTTGAGCAAAACGCTGTAGCCCCCAGATTGTTTGGCCTCTGCCTTCCTGTGATATTCCATGTCAAATATAAGTCCCAGGGCTCATTCCTATTGCGCCGCATGCTGGATCGGAACCCGGCGTGTGGAATGACGGTTGCAGAGGTCTGCTCCCACCAATAGCTTGAGAAGCAGCGCTTTAACGTGCTGTACTCTGAGTTACCTCTTATGAAATGAGGGTGTACTCGTCCTGATAACTTCTCTTATCAACATCATGTTGTTTCAGAATTAGTGGAAGCTAAAGTGGTTAACGGTTATCATGGTGTGACAAACAACGACTGTTCCCAGTGAACGCTTAACTACCCAAAAGCAGACAGCCGCAGACAAGAAAAAATTTGGCGCTTGACAGAAGCTCGCGTAACCTTTTAACAAGTTGTATCAAGTCGGTTCAAACGCATGGCGAACCGTTTTTGATGCACTCCATTGCTCATTTCTTCCCACTTGCGTGCTAACAACTTTGTTGACGTCGTATTAAAGGCGCACCTTGATGACTCTACCCTAGTCATGTGGCTTTGTGATGTTTTGCCCAGACACCAATTATTTGTTTAACACTTGACGCAGCGCGATTCACTTGCTCACGTTTGTTTTTGACAACATCTTTTCGAACTGCAGTTGCGACATTCAGTGTACAGTCACTTCACAACTTTAGTGACATATTTTGAAGTTGATATCATTTACGCATATTTGTTGATTATGTTGAGGTGACAATGGCTTTGAAACCCAAATTGAGCATAAACAAAGCTCTTGTTCAATGCAAACATAGCTCCCTTCGCAAAGTCAGTGTTGCGGAGCGACGTATCGGCAAAAATTGCAGAAAAAAAGCCAACCTGAAGTTTAGAAAAAACACGTTACAGCGACCAAAGCAGGTTTACAGTCGACACCAAGCAATTCAATTATATTTTTGATGGACTACGTTGTCAGGCGTTTTTTCCCAGGTGAACCGAAATAGCAACTCGAAAGTAGCCTTCCTCTTGAAACTTACAGACATGCTTGACACAAGTATGATATAAACGCCTAAATGCTTGTTGGGTTTCCTTTGCGCGGCATGAGTTCGACTCGAATATCCTGCGATTTCTTCAACTTACTTGAAACGCTTTTTTGGTTGGGGCAAGCAAAGTCAGATTGCTCCCCATTGCAATATCTTGATCCATTCCAGCAGCTTGTAACATTTCGACCATGTCCATCAATTTTCGTTCGGATTGAAGTACGTCTAGCACGGATGTCACTGAAAGAAATATGATTCCAAATCAATTACGAGTTCGTAGCGTAGCATCCATGCAAGTAAAACCACTGTTTTTCAGATCATAAATATATACAAAAATATCGAGAAGAAAAAATTTGTTTGCTTGATATTTTCAAAGTTGGTCTGTGAGCAAGGTTTCATAAACTCTTTCAAGACATACACACATGACTGTATAGCGTATAGACGCCGATATTTCAGATAAATGACTGTTAAAGAAGCAAAATCTTTAAACTGTCGCTGCTGAAAAATTAACTTGTAATATTCAAGAAAGTTACTGAAAATAGTGGGATCAAGTAAAAATGGGATTGGGATTTAGATTTTCATCATTTCTATTTCCATATTCCCTTTCAAACACATACAATTTTGTGGGACCAGGACGGACGTGATGACGTGTACAACTCCGTTTTCCATCATCAAATCGCTTGTAACGATTTCAATGTTGTTGATGCGGCGCGACCGACCAAGGTATTCCAACGTCAGTTCTTCTCCGTATTTGGATCTAATTCGCCGCTGCTGAACTAAAAATAACCATTCAATTTAACTAAGGTTAATAGAAATGATGGTTTGAGACACGATGCGGGTTACGTGTCCCCTGCTAAGTTATCCAATCAGACTCGGAGTCCCGACGATCATCTAAAACAGAAGTTCCCAACCTGGGGTACATGTACCCCTAGGGGTACTTATCCGAAGGGGTACATCTAAGGTTAGCAATAGAAGAGAAATATATATTTGTATACCTTTTATTTCCAAATATTTATAGATATGCCAGTGAATGTTATTTTCAAAAACCGTTATATGCTTATTTTGAAATACATCTATGATAAATTACGATAAAATATTTTTTCATAAGAAATTTTAGGGGTACATATTCATCTGTCGAAATGCTGAGGGGTGCATGCTCATCTGTGGGAATGATGAAGGGGTGCATGGTCAGAAAAAGGTTGGGAACCCCTGTTCTAGAAGAAAACTTGACTTTTTCATGGCTTTTCACAAACCACAGACAAAAAGCTTGAAACTACTGAAACTTTTACCTCTGAGGGCTACATCTTAAGCAGCCTGGATACGAACATACAAGATATCAATAAGAATACAGTAAAGGAATGACCAATAACCAACAAAGAGAAATGCGATTTTCGTAGTGATCGGTATGCCAAAGAGCAACACCATTCATCTACTTTTTCTTGAGGTAAAAGCACTCGACATTCAACCACGGCACAATTGAGAACCTTTTCGTTTCAGTAAAAGTTTTGTGTTTTAAGCAGCGAAAATAATTGGTAAGGAAAAACTCATAATTCATAGAGAGTTGTGCATAACTCCGTGAACCGGTCAAAGAAGTTAAGAAACTTTGCGAAACTTCTGTAGGTTGAACAAGTACCGCAGATCCCTGATTTTTTCTCCCCACCCATTCGAAAACCCTGGCTTTCCCAACACTGGAGGTCAAAATATCTGTTCATAATGTTCTTTTGTGTGAACACTACTGCTAACATGCAAAGTAAAGCTAATTTTCTTGTATTGAGATAAATCGTATTATAGATCCACCAAAACCAGCTCACGTTCTGCAGCAGGTGTGCACAGGATGCCTTCGATCAGATGATTTCGTGCTATGGCGTCAATGCATCCTTCATTGTTCAAAATTGTCAGATTTCGGAAGGCATCGTTTGTTGGAGCGAAGAGAGTAACATTGGAGTGAGTCGAACGCAACTCTCTTTCAAATCCAGCTTGTGACAAAACTGCCAAATACAATTGTTTTCTATTGTAAATGCTGTTAATCCAACCTATTTAATGCTTTCATGCCTATCAAAGGGCCTAGTTCAGGATCTCAAACATGCGGCCGGTGGGCCGCATGTGACCCGCGAGGGCATTTTGTGGTGTCCCCGATGCTTTTTGGGAATTTTCAAACAATTAACATTTACGTTATTTAGTTTTATTCACCGGTATTTGAAAGTGCTCGGCTAGCGAGTGAAAAAGGTCCTTTTGAACAAACGTAGAGACGGCTAGAAATTATTTGCCTATAACTCATGATGCTTTTCGCAGGAAATAAGATGCAAAATCTGTTTGTAGCTTTTTTGGCGGTTCAGATTCCGCCATTGTTGCGTCAGCGTCGTAATGCGGCAGTCGGGTTACCTTATAAGTCCTCATTTGGCCCTCAGAGCAATTTGAGTTTGAGACCCCTGGCCTAGTTGGTAATTATTTCTAAGACTAGGCTCCATGCATCCAGGTGCACAGTGGCGTACTAGTTTCTTTTAGAAAGATCAATTGCCAAATATGTTTCAAACTTTTTGCATATTAAAAAACATCTTTTCTGCCAGGTTTGAACAATTTACAGACTGTATTTTAAAGAGCATATGCGTAGTCAACGTAGGTTTGATAAGATGAAAAAATAACTCTCATAATAAATGCTCAAGTTTCCGATCACCTGAAACCAGTGTGGAAAATATCTTCGGCTTCTGGCTGAGGTAGTCGAAAACGCTCCCATTAACTTTGGTTATGACATTATCTACGAAGTACACTACAGAATTGTCGTTGATGACGTCTCGAACAGAAACCTTCCTGCAATTGGCTGTCATTATATTTTCGAGATCGGAAGGATAGAAATTTATTCGAATCGAATTTCCAGATATTGCCTGCAACCAAGAAAATCGTAATCGAAGAGCAGCGATCTTGCAAAGGCCAGAGAAAAAGCCACTCACCGTCAACACTTGGTTGTTGCGCAGTTGTGCCGACATCAACATCTGATTAGGAACAACGTGATTTTCCAGGAACTGTTGAACTTGGTTGCTGTCCGATACATCCGTGCTCCCACCAAATGAAAGCGCTTGATAAAAAAGAAACTTTTAATAAATGCCTAGTGGCCGCGATTTTGAAATAAATAACGTTCTTGAACAAAGTCTTCAAGCAATCAAAGAAAAACAGTACCGGTAGTATGATTTACTTTGAAACTGAATATCGGCTTAGTTGGCTTAAGACGAAAACTGTGAAATAAAGAACTACTCTTTCTGAGGATATGTAGGCCACTCACGCGGGTTGTAGATAATCTGTGTCGAGGTTCAATATTATATGTTTTGCGCTTTCAGATTTCCTACAAAAAGTTAAGACCGGGAGAACATCGCTTTCATTATATACAGTATTTCATTCTGCAATCTCTATCATCCAAATTCAGTTAAAGCATACCACACGACGACAGTGATAGAAAGTATTTTGAAATACATCAAGGACACAGCGACACTGTAATAGGTTTTATTTTGTTTTGAGATTTTTTTGTTCAGCACAGGGCCGCAATTAGCTGATATTTTGGGGGGCAAAAGATTGTAGCTTGTTGTTGTACCTAACAACTAAACATGCTTTTGAAAAATTCGTGAAGGCTATTGCCCGGTTGCCCCCACCCCATGGTAGCGACTTGTGTACAGACCACGCTTCACATGACCTTGAAACTCCGGAATCATTTATGTCATAAATATAAAGGATCCTCAGCGTGAAAATAAATGTTTAAACTTGCTGTAAAACTTCTGTGGGTGTAGCAGTTGCATGCACGTCCCAAGGCTACGAAACTATTTGAACTATATGCATGAGTTTCTGTATAATTTGGCAGTTTGTTGCCGTTGTGCATAGCCTACTGCCGGATAAAATTCATTTCGAATCAATTTCAGATGCCTCAAGTAGGATGTATCAGCTCGGTACATTTGAGCAATATCCAGGACGGTAACCAGCTTGGGATACCAGGGGAGGCGAAGAGTTTTCTGAGAGGGGCCCAAATTTGTAAACTATGTCCAATAGTTTTAAACTATGTCTAACACATTTTTCCAGTGGAGGCCAAAACTTTTCTAGAGGCGGTTTCGCCCCCCCCTGCGCCCCCCTTAGTTACGGATCTGGCAATATCCGAACTCCAGAGCAGATGATTAAGCGACAAATGTAATTCATAGGATACAGGGCCACAAGACAATGCAATCACCGCTAAGCGTCAATGTAAGTTTAGTCGCTGTTTCGCGGATAGAACCTTTTAATCATGCAATGTGCAGTAGTACAAAATGCGATAATGCCTTGTCTACTGCTTCATAAAAATGCCAGTTTAAGAAAACTAATCGACATACCAGCCACAACCACATCGTCGTTGGGCATGAACACAGTGAGTTTCTCAGCACTGTTGGCAGCAGCCGAGCCGACGGTTACCACTTCATTGCGAGAGACTTCGTTACGAAGAACTGGATCTGCCAGGTCGGACCTTCGGATTATGGTGTCAGCTGCTGCATGCAAAACAGATTTGATGACATCGTTTTGTCCGGTTCTCCCTGGTATGACTAATTTTTGCTAGTAAAAGAAGTGCCACTGTCTAGTTTAACTTGTGTGCAGTGTTCTCTTTTTCAAGAAGTTAGTAATTTCATGTGGAAATGACGTTTTTCTCTGATGCCGGTTCCTAAACACATTCAAGATGCACCAGACGTACTGCCAGTGTATTGAAAGGCCGAATCAGGTTCAAGCACTGTATCATTTTTAATTGTGAGTTCGTAACTTGACACGAAGAGGATTGAACTTTGCTGTCCTCTCGCGTTCTAGAACGTGGGAAGAATTTTATTAGGAAAAACGTACTAAATCTTCGGCAAGTAACTATAGTCTCCGCAAAGGCGAAACAGCTGAATCTATCAGCAAATTTCTTTAATAGGAAATCGATTACACGTAACACTACGCATTTTCATTCCTGAAATGTTATTCAAATGGAATCCTTCAGCAGGAAAGCTAAGACACATAATTGCACCACTCAAAAGAAATCCTTGTTTTATCTAAAGGCGCAAAACGAGTTAGCAAACCAACCTGGTCTACAACCACTCCGATTCTGGTCAAGGCGAAACCCTGTACAGCATACGTAAATCGTTGTTTTTTCCGGTTTTCGGGAACCAAATCCATAGCTATGAAAAGCAAGAATGGATCACAGACTCAAATAAGCCTTGCGTTTTTGGGAATATTTATTCCCATGCACCGTAAAATCAAACGATCTGCTTTATAGATCCAATACACTTGCAAGCGTGAAGAAACGGAGTGAGGAACATTCGAAAAAAGAAATGAAGATATGAATATGGCTATAGTGCAAACATACATCAAATTGAAAAAACAACGACCACTCTGGCCGCGAATTTCAAGCTAAACTGACCTTTCAACGCAAGTGTATCGCAAATGTTTTTCTGCGCATCTGCGCACTGTCCTTATCTTTTTGAGGATTTCATTGGTGAGTCCAAACAAGCCAGGAGATTCTGTCACGCAGACGTTGTCCCTGCGAAAGCCATTGTCAGTTATTTAAACTGTTCGGAAAAATTTGAGCAAAAGTTTCATTTCGACCCACTCTAATCTATAATAACCAGTGATTTCAGCAGAAGTCGATTTCATGTTTATAAACGCATCTTCAGCTATAATGTCTTTGCATAAAATCCAAATTATATTATTACGCTTCGCGTAAAATCCTATTGTTTAAAAACTGCTTGGATGGGCAAATAAAGGTGACATCCCATGTTGTGGTTGCAGGTTACTGTGAAACAAATAGTAAGTGACCCCTGAAAACAAAGGAGGAAAAACCAGTGAAGAGCTGACGGCATTGTTCAAAGCAATGAATAAATTAAATGAGGCCACCCAAGCTCAGTCAAGAAACGACAAACCAGATGTCTAGGATGCTTCGCGCGCAGCACATTGCAGATTTTCAACGTTTAAGCCTTTAATAAAATTTATCTTTCTGCCTGTTTTCACAAAATTTGAATCAGAAATATTTTGTTTTCAAAAGCTTGACAGACAGCCAGAATTGTGCAATCGGTCACTGCCATCTAAAGTTGAGCAGATTTAGTATCTGCCGCAGTGACCGTATAAGAACCAGACACCGCGAAAGTGGCCGCGTGGGAATCTGATGGTTCATCAGTGACCCGAATCTTCTCAAGAACAGCTGAAAAATTACACAAAGCACGAGAGCCACACGATAAAATCACTCCCACTCAAATCTGAGAAGCACGTCGTAATTTAAACTCGTGGTTTACATTGCTACTTTGCTATTTTGTGACAAAGTATTCCATATGCTACAATCTTTGTTGGATAGACTGGCAGCTACCATATTGCTGACACTGAAAGTTTGGAGATTAAATCCTTTTTTCAGATAGCTTTCAATGTTCCCTACTGCACGAAGTGATATACGGCAATAAAGAAATGTGTCAACATTTCTCCCCAACGGCGTTTTTTTCAAAATGTCATCAGAAGATTAGCGTTGAGCTCAACAAATGACTTTATCAATGCAGCCACAGTTGTAACCGCATGGACAAACTTTGGCGGATCAGAGTTGTACGAATTAGAAATGTGCATAGTACAGCGACAGAAGCCAAGAACAACTACAGTACAACAAAGTATTTTAGAGATAAAAGCTTTCAATGTGCCTGTACTTCTTTGCTTGACATGCTAATCAGTGCATTGATTACCAGAAAGCCAAAGCGAAATGTAAACAAAGAAAACTCTTGCGATAAAAAAGTAACATTTACACCTTGTCTCAAATGTTATTATGTTTTCAAAGCCATGGTATGACAAACACAAATGTCAATTTTGCCCAAGTGCTGCTGAATGAAAACGCAACTTGTTTAAATGTAAAATAAAGCTTTCGGTGTGAAGCCCTCCGTGTTCACAACGACCCGCTGCAGACACATTCTTCCGAAACTGTCTTCAGTCGGTATTATTTCTCGCTAAAACCACAAACACGTTACACTGCAGTAGCGGCTTTTTGCGTGTGTCTTTCAACGCCGTCCATCTTTCGACAGAAACCAGGAGGAATAACACCACCTGCTTGCCACTGGACCATGTCAGGCATGAAGCTTCCAGACTGAACAGACGGAAGATCCATTGTAGCTGCATGCAGAACCGTCGCCAGAAAGTTTTCAATAGGGGGAATTTGCGTTTCTGCGGGGGGGGATTTGGGTTGGTGCGGGGACATGACACTCTAAAAATTGACAAAATCTCAACTGATTTATTGTGTTTCATGTTTCAATTTGGGGGTACTTGGAGCTTTGTTTGGGGGGGATAAGCCCCCAAAAGCCCCCCCCCCCGTGGCAACGGGACTGGCTGCATGTCGAGGGAAAATCTACCGTTGAGCGCATCCTTGAGACGAACTTCGTGTACTGCAGACGCGCGCTGCTGCAAAAACTTGTGCATCTGACAATGGCCGCATGCTTTAAAAAGAGTGGTTTCGCTTCCTCAAAATATTTCCCAGCTTTGTTAGGAAACATTTGTTATGCACAAAAGGGCAAAACTACTCATTCTACTGTGGTTTGCCGCGGCTTATGCTCCGTTGTATCTTGACTCTTTATTATACTCTGCCATGATGCAAGTCAAGTTTACGAAAATGCTAGCGTGGCCGATGCTTTGCAAAAGGTTTGTTAAACGGAAATTTATCCAATTCTTTTCAAAACCTTTCTGTCGGTAAACTTGAAAAAAACGTCACTAGCCAATTTTCTTAAACGTAGGTTGAATTTACCTTCCGTTTATTGAGGTGTTGGAAATTGTCTTTTTGCGGAAGATTCTATTTGTTTGCAAATGCCCTGCAGCATTTGTAAGCACATTGTGCGTTATTTTCACGCAAGCCTTGCATAGGATAGTTTATTCGTTCTATACGTACTGTAAGTGTTGCAGTATTAGGACATGTGAGCTGGTGGATTATTTGTACCTTCAGCGAACAAAAACAGAAAATGGTAATTCCTGTGTGAACAACTTTTCCGAAAAATGAAGTACAGTAATTGAACTGACTATAAAACCTTGGAAACAATTTTCAAGGAAAAGTCTATAAAATCGACTGCGTTAAGTTACCTATAACTGCATCCACGTGCAATGTAAACTAATATTTACGAAACATCTGAAAACACAAACAAACAATAGGATTTTCCGTAAACACGCGTTTGCCATTGCTTGTTAAGTTAAAGCTCATTCACAAGTAATGACAACTTGCACAAAATGGTTTACAAGCATTCTTAGATACGTTTTTTCTTTGCGCTTTCTGAAAGAGTGCGCACTCTTTACCTCGGATTTACAAAAGAAACACAAGATGAGACAACCGATTCAAAAAATGTCTTTTTTACCGTGTTACCATGGCGAAACATCAAATGACTTTGACAAAAGAGCATTTTATTAAGCTGTTTATGACAGCACGACTTGGAAAGTGTTCTGATGAAACATTTGATGAAGCCATACAACGAGATCCATCAGACAATCGTGTTTCAAACACTTTGACTAAGATTACATCACAAGATGTTTATCACATGAAAGTATAGCAAAGCCGCCGCAGCAGCACGTTTCTCTTGAGATGTCGTTTGAGGATTGTGACGAGTACGAGGAAAAATTCAAAGGCCAAACATACAAACTCTGCTTCTTGAAAAAGGTGCGCAGCGATCGATTCAAAATTTTCTTCAACTGATGCTACATCGGCCCATCAGGTTACCAACCTCGTAATCCATTTAGGTCAAGATATCTTGCCATTGCTGGCAGTGACGCCGTCAGTTGTGGTGTCCTAAAATGCGGCACTGTCAATCAAAAGCGGAGTGATAGCGGCTTAGAGAATGCCGCGACTAGGCAGCGAGTAAAAATAGTTACTTTCGTTTTTGGCTGAGAGCTTACTTTAACAATTTCAATTGTTTTATTTTGTCAAAAGAACTAGGCTTGAATAAAATTTATCAAAATGCGCATTATCGCTCTTCCTGCTTACTAGTTGCAAAAGTGCGACAAATCTTGATTGCATAGCAAAAACGTCCAGCCAACTAAGATGGGAACACGTAGATATTTTTACTGTGAGTTTGGTTTAATGTCAAATGTTTTGGTATGAGGCAAATTACATATGCTTTGGTGACAAGATACATTATATAGCAATATCAGAGAAACAGCAAGTTCCAAAGCAGCTCCTTGAGAATCAGGATCTTTGGTAATAATTCGTCACCTACGTTGATTTTAAACGTGTTTGCGTAAGTCATTGTCGTCTTTGCTAAATTGATCGCCGTTGGTTGAGACATTTTTACTAGTTCGACTGCCTACACCAGGGTTTCCAAACTACGGCCCGAGGACCAAATACAGCCCTCGAAGCCATTTCATCCGGCCCGCAAAACTATTTCGTCCGTCTGCAAAGGCATTTTATCAATTAACAAAAAACTGTGATTTGTTAGAATGCAGCGTATCCCGAAACAATCACATTATGTACGATTTCCGGCCATCGAACTGTTGTGGAATGGCTTATGTGGCCCATTGACAAAAAGTTTAGAGACCTCTAACATGCAACGCACAGAAATTGTGACATATCTAAAATTTCTGAAGAAGCGGGTTGGCGCATTTCACCAACATCTTGGAAGCCACAAGCACTCACTCCGAACTCTTTTATTTGTATAAATTTTTTTTTAACCAACACAGTACTTGAAAACATGCTTAAAGGAGCATTGTTTGGTTCATGTTGCACTCAACATCCCCAAAGACTGAAACTTGGGCAACAACTTTATAAGTAATTTTTTAATTGTCCGCAGAGTTTTGCTCAATCAACTTGCATTCAAATAATATTTCAACAAATTTTTAAATGCATTCTGGAAGTAGATTTGCCACTTCAATAATTTTGTCTCGAATATCCCGACAATGAACACCGGATTAAAGCAAGCACCTATGCGAATAGGTAGATTGTTAGAACACAGGGAATATTCAGATCAAAACCTTTATTTTTACACTTGTCTTAACCAAAGGGTCAACCTGCGGCCTGTCTTCATCGAGCCAATTATTTACACAACGTTCTTGAGGTAGAGGTTCTCCCGTCCAGACAGTAAGTTTGAACTATTCCTTGCCGAAACAAACACGAATTTAGAAGATAATAATACCTGCTATTAGGAACAGAAAGTTACCAAACAAAAATTTTGGCAGGAATGATGTTTTTTATTTATTTCCAATAGTGACGTAATTTCCATTTTGATGAAAAAATTAATTACCCTGTGCCTGTGGCGTAAACGGCAGCGGTGAAATAACAAGATCAAGTAAGAAATGGCAATCTCTTCTGCAAAGATTTTTGTCCCGTGTTGAATAGCTCTACTTGTTCGCGGCTTGATACTTTGTTTGAAGGTATGCGTGGTCTCAAAGTTTTGTTGGGTAAAGGGAGAAGCGAAAGTGCTCTTAGCTCATTTGCGCTGCCCCTTCTCGCATGACAAAACGGCAGCGATTCATATCTAAGTCGCTGTAAGCTGAATGCATTTAAATGGTGTGATTCAGTTCCATTCAATCTTGATTCTTTCCGTGGCCACTGTGAACCAAGTGATCGGCATTCGACTGCGTCGTACTTGCTGCGACCGACGTTGATGGAGTCAGATGGTAATGGAACGAATTTTAATCTGGAGAGTTTTTTTGTATCTAAAAAATTCATCCTCGCCTTGCAATTTTGGTTTAAGCGTGTGAATGATGAAAGCATAATTGAATTTTGTACGAACAAAGTCTTAGCAAAATGTTTGATGTGAAACACTAAAGATATGCCCAGTCTCGTTGGAATACCACGTTTATGGCTTGGAGCTAAATTTTACTAAATTTCTTAAGTAGATGCACGGATTAGCTAACCTACGGTCAAAGAACCCAATTTTATCAATAATAGCAACGCAAAGCTAATCCCAGCAAATCCGGATGTTTTGATCTTCAATGAGCAGGTCGAATGAAATTAGTCACTTCGCCCTACAAGCAATCCTGGTCTTATCAGGCACAAACTAATCCAAGAAACAAGCTAACATCATGAAAATTCAAAACTTGGGAGGAATAAACTCCAGTGCAAAAATTTGGTGGAGGTATGCCAAGGTCTGGTTAGTGAGGATAATGGCGTCAGATATAACAACATAAAGCAGATTTGACATTCGTGTCGTGTGAATAATGTCGAGTTTCTCAAGTTATGATCACCGGCTATGACATTTTTTAACATTATTTGTTTAGAATACACATGCTACTTTGTTAAAAAATGCGTTCAGTCATCAGAACCTCATCGGTTTTGTTTTTGGTGGTGGTAACAGACAGGTTGATAAGCATACTCTTCTCACAGCTGCACGCATAACCTATGCATGCCAAAAAATTTTAACGTGTTCGCGAAAATCATTCGGTGGATTTTAAGCTACAATCGATCAGCGAGTAATCCAAGCTGAGGCCAAATAGTTTGGTGCGCGGATAAATCATGTCCCCGGCCGAACGAGCTCGTCCTAACTTATTTACCCGATGTGTGGCCAGTAATCCTTTACCATCAATAGTACGCTTCGCTGTTAAAGTTTCCACAGCTTGGTAAGACCAACCGCCCACCGCTGTTATTTCAACAATGAGGTCAGAAGAGAGACAAGCATGCGAAGCTTCCAAATAGAACAAATGAAAGTGCGTGACTGCCTGTTGCCTCACCGTTTTTACGTTTTGTTAGCTTCACAAACGCCGTTCTGCGTGGTTGTGCAAAACAGTCTGTTCGATGTCAATCAACCCCCTGAAGTCTTTAGCGTGCTCGCAAGCATCGCATCTTGAAAATAATGCCATGATGCGGAAACCTTACATTATAAATCACGCGTATCAGCTTAGGCAAAGGTGTGTAGAAAAATTAACACAGCCTAAATGCATTAAACCTTGAAGAAATGTGGTCGTGCCTTGGCGCCGGTAGTCCACTTTTGTGTGCAGAAAGCGTAATAATTGCCGGTGTTACGCCGCTTACGTGCCGCAAAGTACAGTAGAACGTGCGAAATCTGACCACTACCTGGTACCTTTGCAGCCACTCTTGTCGTAAACCAGCTTGGGTTGATCCTACGGGAGAGCGCTGAGCCATTACGCAGAATGGTGCGAAGGCAATATAGAGCGTTAGAAATGGGAGCGTGAGAATGACAGCTCCGTTTTTCTTGCGGCTGGAACTGGTGATGAAGTTGAAAGGCAAAGCTAAAGAGACGTATAGCCGTGCAACGCAACAGGTGCCTGCGACTGGGATTGCAAGTTCGCTCGCGGGATGTCGCAGGCGTCAACTTTGCTAGCAGCAAATGAACTTGTTGGCAGCATTGTTGTTAGCAACGTCTCGTTAGCTAGAAAACCTGTTTATCAGCGTTTTTCTCTAGCAGCTAGCTTCAGTTATATTTTCTGTTGCTTATGAGAAACGAGCGAACATACAAAACACGTCTTGCTTGTTTTTGACTCAAAAGTTTTAAGCAACACCTAATTCTAGTTGTCCCATTGAACAAAACTTTTTTCCAATAATTTTAAAGCGCGGAAGTTTCACGAACATTTATTTTTAGTGAAGTTAATTCGGTTAACCTAAAAATTAAAGCAACGTCACCACATTTGTATTGACTATTTCAGTTATAGCAGTTGCCTGTTAAGGTTGAAAACGACCTTTCAGATTTGCAAATGATTGCTGTTTTAATGCTTTTTCGTAAACTTCACTGAATTTTGCCTATCAAAGCTATTGTTTGATTTGATACTGATGACATCACTTGATTATTTGAACATTCAATGCAAGTAAGCACAACTAAGACACAAACTGACTTCAGTGCTTCAGGTTATTCTTCTTTTTTGCGTTTTATGTGGACATGGGATGAGTTGGACGGGGTTGAAATCAAACGAAATCCCCTGGTGTGATGAGCAATTATCAACATGTCAGCTTGATGTAGACTTATGGAACTGTCACGCAGCAAAGCCTGGATGGCGTTATTTTTGTTTTGAAGCTCTTCGCAGACGAATTGTCGGATCACGACGGGCGTTGTGTCCAGAAAATCTGTTCAAACAAACCTAGGTCCCTCCAGAGGATCTCAAATTTCGGTAATTTGCAGATAAAAGTCAGTCAAATCACGACATGCTCAATTTCACTTGACCAGTTATAATGTCAAAACTTTTCTCTGACTCACACTGATGGGTGCATGGTGGGCGTCAATTTTGCACCGCCAGCAACGGTAAGCGTTCATGGTAACGGTGAACGCGGCTTCAGTTTTTAAATTGAAAACGGGCGGAGTAACAAAGACTGTCAAGATCCATTATTTGAATATTTGCGTAGTTACCTTGAGAAAGTGTCTATGAGTAGATGGTAAATAACATAACAATCGGGGCGTGTGGTCTGCACCGTTTGCGCGTTATAAGCATAGAGATCGCAATTTAGGTAGAAAATACTGAATGCAAGCAACGGACATTCAGATCCTCAAAACCACCGTAAGTTCACCAATCCACAATCCAGTTTTTCCTTTTTTCTGCTGCATTGTCACATTACTGAAATGTGAAAATCGCAACATCAACGCACAGAATTTCTGACAAGAAATATTCGTTTTCTTTGATTTCCAGTTAATTTGATGCCTGATATAAATTGCAGTGCGTTTAGCGTTTCTCTTAGTTGCCCTGCTAAGTTACGCATCTTTCCTTAAGATATCGTAGCTTCAGAGGTCAAAACTGTTCTTTAGGTAAACCGAAACAAAACGCAGCGCATTTTAAATATGCGGGCAGGCGAGACGAGCATCGCAAAGCTGCTTAAACGTATTTTCTTCGACATGCCGGCAAATTTACTTCCATCTCTCAACAAAGCTGCTTTGTTGTCGGCGACTGGTGTAGCAACCAAACACAATGATAGAGAACTGGATCACTGCCAGTCACCTTCAACACTGCCTGAAGTGCTACCACGTTACCACGGCCGCAAACCGTGATGGCACAGCTCCGTACAAAACGACGCGAACGGAGAGCTGCGCTCAGTACTTGTTTACGTTAATGCCAGAACCATTTTTTGATAAGTTAATTTTGTTGAAGAAGCTTTCTCAACCGTCGGTGTTAATGAAGAAGCTTTGTTAGTGTCTGGTAAACCCCCGTACTGTAGAAAGATTTTCAAACTGTTTTCCTAAGTACACAAAGAAGCATCAAACTGTATAAATGTACGAACCAATTCCTAACTGTAAAAGGAAATTTGAATAACAACTTGCATTCAGTTGTTTTTACCATTGCAGCTTTGTATAACCCTTAAGTTTCATTACTCTTTTCAAACAAATCAATTTAAAACTTGATTTCCAGCGTGACAGTTCAGTTCAGTCAGAAACCTAGTTTTCGGTATAAACGCTTTTATAATACGTGTGAACCGAAAATGAGGCATTTATCAATAACAGTATTTGCAACTGGTATAATTATGTTGAACAAGATCAAGAACGTAAAAACCAAAAAGCTTTGAAAGAAAGAACATTGCATGGTTGGGCAGATGAAAAAGCGTCAAAAATAACAAGCTGGTCACCGAGTACTGAAATTTAAATCCCAACTTGCTTATGGCACAATAGTGTTGAAAAATGTATGCTCCGGGACAAAAAATAATCTGAAAGTAATGAAAGGGATAACGTTGGCGCCTTGCCAATTACTGAACACTAGCTCATGAAAACCTATCGAAAATATTTAAAGAGCAAGAGCAGAATCGTAGCTTGGTAACTCATTGACTTCATGTTAACGATCAATTAATGCGCTCTGCTGTGTTTCATATGAGATGCTCATCTACTCTTAAAACATTGAAAACGAGTTGCCGTTTAAGCAAAAGCATTATTGTCTATGGACCGATTTCCAAGTGCTAAAGAGAGTAAACGAACTACTTTTACACAAATTTGAAAGTTGCTTGGTATGAGAGGTTGTCTAGAAATTTATCATTGTTTCGAAGACATTAGTTCGGAATTTTTACCACATTGATGCTTAGCAGTAAAATATTACACCTCTTTTCTTCCTGTTTCGCAAATACATCTACCTAGCAAACCTCAACCCCCCAAACTTAAAGGTGAGAGAAAGCAAGTTATTTTAACAAATCCCTGCAACGTTTGTAGATACGCTATTTTGATTGACGAGGCTCGAGCCAACTTTACTTCTTTGAAAAGGTGGTGGGGCAGACGCTCAATGCTTCAAACAGCTTCAAACAACAAGCGATAAACGTCGATTTAAGCACAAAAATTTATGGAATTTCGTACGTGGAATTGAGAAGGCTCAAGGACACAAAGATATTTTTTCGGTTAATTTACTTTCTAATTTACTTTCAGCTTGATCTTTCTGGTGTGTATCAGGTGCGTGATATAAATTTCATGTCGCATAAACTAAACTTGATGTAAATAGTCGTTCTGAATTTCTCTAAAATCACGCCCATATTTGCCTTTGTAGTACACACGGCTATCGACATCTTTACCTTAAAATAGCGACTTTAAACATTTCAACAGCTTTACAACCAGCTTGGGTGACCAAAGCAATGTCCGTGAGAAAAATTATTTTTTATTAATTTTTTCGGACGAAAACGTGCCTTGTTTAGTGTGCAGAGGACACCGCGACAACCCGAGACGTCGTTTGCGCGAGTGTTTCCCACAACGTCTAGCAAGATTTAGATATGATTTGGGTCAATAATTTAAGCCATACCACAGATGTAAAGATGCCTTTGTTGACGATTCTGCGTAGTTGTTTTGCAAACACAAGATTCGGTGCAGAGTGGAAACCTTACCATACTGCTCAAAACTAAACTGCAGATAGTAGGTTTGTGCATAAACAAACAAACAAAAAAACAAAAAGCGTCATTTCAAGATGAACCTTCGGCAGTTCTGAACAATCAAAACAAAATGCGAGTTTTTTTGTCAGAAATCCGTGCTGATTTCTCTTCAGATTACGAGCTCTTTTTTGTAGGCAACGTCATCACATTCTGTTTCCCGCTTGTATGCGAGACGTTTTATAAAACCAAAGGGATATTGATTGAGTGCTTTGTTTGCTCGGAGACAATAGAGCATTTTCCACTGAAGGTAAATCCCTAAAAAATGAAACTTGCGCTTCGTATTTATACAGCAAAGGCTTAGAAATGGCAACGTGCAATGTGATTGAACAACAGCAACTTTTGCAAATAATGCTCTTTTCCATAGTTCACCTCTGCTACCGGCCACTTTGGAGATAAAAAGAGCACAAGCAGTTGATTTTCAAATTTTTATGCTCTTTTTATTACAACCACAATGATTGCGAAGTTTGTATGCTGCTAATCAACTTAATTTAAAAGAATCCTGACACCGCTGCCTTTTTTTGCTAAAATTCACATGAAATTTTTTGCATGGCCTGACAGCCGAGGCAAAAAAGTGCTAAAGTGTTAATGACCACTTCACTTCTTAGCAGGGCTTCTGGTCCCAAAGATTAACCGTTTTGTTTCCAAAAAATTAAAATTAAAATGTCATAAGTTGGAAAGATTACTGGAAGATTTACGATCATAGCAGGAGCGTTGGTTACCGTGATCTTGCCGCATATTGCCACTAGGTGATGAAACCTTCCAAAGGAAACCGACATTCGCCTGATTGGCAAGTAAGAGCTCGGTCTTAATGTGAGTCAATATGCGACGAGTAACTGGTCACCTTATTTCGGTCAAAGCGGTGATGACCGGAAACCTTTTGCGCATCACTAAGTCGTATTTGATCTGAAGCGCCCAGTTGGCTGCAGTTCATAGGTCATGCCAAGTCGACCTGAGCCGGCGAGAACTAACGAAGCTTGTGAAATGCAGCACAGACTATTTACTGCACATGCCTGGTTATGCACGTACAAACGTTTCGCATGGTGTCTGCAAACAACCTTAAGTTGGTATTGGATTTACTGTATTTGTCGCTGTGAATCAGTCAACTCAACGCAACCTCAAACCGAATTGTCAATCCACGCACATTTCCCACAAACGAATATTCCTTTCGAAATGCACAGTTCTTTAATGCTGAAACTGAAAAGTCGCCACATACATTAGTGGCAGGCCGGGGCAATTTAGTAGCAAATAGACTTGCAACACTCTAGGTAAACAGAGATTGTAATCTGACCGCTTTGGCAAGATCTTGCAGTGTAGTGTTTAAAAACAAGACAAAAGCTATGTCGCACAGCAGAAAAATGCAAGGTAGAAGAAAAAGACTGAAACCGAGCGACTTTGCAATATCATGTAGACGATAAAGAAAGGTCGGTTTAAAATTAGACCAGTTTTGGGTTCCGATGTGCAGCATAAAGTCCGGATGCACTAAAGTCCTTCCATTACTCTAGGTGTGATCGTATCATCGGTCTTGCGGTGAACGAGGTTGCCCCGGTACATGAAAGCATTTGTGCGACGAGGGAAGCCCATATCCGTTGGGCAACCGCGCAAACACGTTGATCGTTGCATTCGTTACAATAAAAGATCACAGGACCTATACAGGTGGCCGTTTCTTCCTAATATAGCAAAGTAACGAAGCCCTGATAACTTTACCGCTAATAAGCTTTATCAAACACAATCTCAGCAGGCAGTTTTTTGTTGCTGTTGGTTTTTACCAAAGGTTTTGTTTGGACTTCAGACATTGGTTAATTGTAGAGAGTGCTTGGACCAAGGTATTTTTAGTACATTCCATGACAATATATCGTAGATCGTCTGAAAAGCACTTCTAGCGTCCATGACGCACAGTCGACGGCAAGCACAGCAAATGAAAAAGTTTTGAGACGCGTTTCCTTGCACAAATTACTTGTTCTGCTCTTCCTGCTTAAGAGAAGTTTGGCCATCTTCGTTTTTCGCCTAAAAAAGCCAATGTTACAGACTGTGTGACCTGGGTGCCCGGTTTAACAATTCGTATCCAAAAAACAAATGTTTATCTGGAAAAAATGTTTCCATTTTGCTTGCGTCCTGTAAATTTCGCCGCCTGGATTAACCCTCACAGAGTATTAGGCAAAGAGCTCTCTTTTCTACGTGGAACTTTTTCGATACAAAAGTATAGGTCGGATTCGGATCCATTGTTTTGTTGTTCATATGTAAAAATGTGCCTGCGCGGTTAGATAAAGCGGTGACACTTCCAGTAAATGGTCTGTTCATTTTAGCAGCCACTTGCTTAATTTGCGCTAACTCAATACAACAAGCGGCAAGTGAGATTTTAAAAAGTTATATGCAGCTCCTTCACATCGCCTTTATATGACCTAACTGAGGTTGGAACCCCTTTCAGAAACGGTGTTTATGCACATCCGTTATCACGATGATGGTGTCCCGACATTTACAAATTTGTCTTGACCACCTGCACACAGTTGGTTTACTTAAAGATAAGACTTCTTTTCTGGAAATCCAGTTTTGATATAATTGTTTGTGTCAAATATACTGCAGAACTTGAGACAGTTAGGGGCCGTGAATTGTTGCCTTTTCGTTGGTTCCTTTCCGCTGTGCCTTCGCAGTTGCGATTTCGCAATATGAAGGGGTACATTTATTGTACAGCGAAACAAATTAACTTTAAGACATGAAAACGGAGTCTAATTTTATTATAGCTCTAAAACTCTAAAAGTTCTATGAAAGGTTCAGTCGATTTTTGTTATTTTACTCAGCCTCTTTGTCATAAAGAAATTTTAGGGGTACATGCTAATCTGCCAAAATGTTGAAGGGACACATGGTAAGAGAAACGTTGGGAACCCCAGCCTTGTAATAAGAATGTTTCAAAAAAGACTTATCTTTCGTATCAACCTTTAACGACCGCGGTGCAGTTGCTGCAACAAAAGAGAGCATTATTACTTCATCCGGAAACCTATCTGAAAAGTGATATAAACTGAGTATTTCATTAGATATGTTTCACAATTTTAGTACTCCTAAAAGCGCCGAACGAGCTTTCCAGGTGTTTGACTCTTTAGAAAGGCCATACGTTTCAATATGAAAAACAAAAATTCAGTATCACGCACTGTAAAGTTTCTTTCTTGGGTCACACCCAGCATTTAGTGCCCGGATCAAGACCTTCCTTTCCTAATTTAAATAGTGAAAGGTCGCTAAGATTGCTGAAAGCCCCTTTTAACTGTCACATTTATGGCTACGTGGTACTTCGTAGTAAAGTTACCTGGTTGTTGGCCAAACCGATCAGCAAACAGTTCTTAGCAACACGGTAAATTTTCATATCCTTCGAAACACCACTATTGTTCACGGGTAGTTTGTTATTAGCAGGCTACATGACGAAGACGATATACCGTCCAGACAAGACAGGTTATAGTTTTGCGTGAAATGTACTTATTATACGGAGATTAGTGGCTTCGCTGATTACCGTTACTTTTTCTGTGAATAACTTGTAAGGTAGTGATTGCTGCATGAGAAAAAAAAACAAGCTTGAACTTTTTTGAAGTACAAATAAGGCCTATGAAGTGCGAAACACTTGTACCAAAAATTATTTCAAAAATGTATGCGGAATATTGCGTCCATCATTTCAGACAAACGTTATCAGACAGTTGTTGAGACAAAAGTTACTGAAACAAAAACTTCAGACAAAGATGTTTCAGACAAAGATGGAGTCATTACCGCAGACTTTGCTTCGAGTTCCCTAATTCTATCATTGATAAAAACAAAACGCTTCGCGATTTCAAACTCAATACTTTCATCTAATTTTTTCAAGTGACCTTTCAGGTCTGTCACTCGTGAGATGAACGTTAAATTCAGCCTATTAATGGCAAATGAAGTCTGCAATCAAGTAGTGTTCTTGAAACAAGTAACAATCATTTACTTGAAAAAATAAAAAGATTGTTAGAAACGTAACAGGCAAAGATATTTTTGTTTGCCCAAAACACTGCGTCAAAATTCAGAAAACGTATACTCAATGTGTTATTTCAAAACTCATACACACCCAACTCATTAAAAATAATGTTCTTACCCCAACCACCACTGCACTCCTTGGCCGATAGTCGAATTTCCTTTGTGTGCCTCCTTCCTTCTGCCAGACACCGACTTTTTGACAATAAGGTTTGAGTTGTATGCTGCGCTATTTCGCTGTATATCAAAATTGTCGCGTAATAGAGCAAGCTCCCTTGGGGTAGTTGGAGCAAAAGATATCTTAAACCCGTTTCCCAGATTGCGAATCAGTTGCTGTGCCTTTGTCATCGAAGTGGTACGAATCCGCAGTACAGATGTGGTTGAGGGCTGTGTAGGTTTGTACTGTCGCGAAAATGGTGTCGTTGAGTGTTGGGACGGAATTGGTGCAGGATGCTGATCTAGATCAGGCGTAACATCCAACAGTTCTTCCAGAACTTCAGTTTCTCTGTCCTGGTCAGTGGGACCAACAACCAGCGGCTCCTCTGAAACCAAGTCGCTAGTTCGAATTTCATCAAGCCCGCCTTGGCTTTTTAATTTTGAGAGGATGGCTGTTCTAGCTGAGGGCATAACATCCGTAGAGCTAGCCAGAGGTTTATCGTTGGTTGCGCGTCTTGGTGGAGAAACAGGTGCTGCATGGCCATTTCTTCTGACAGAAGCGTAGCTGCCTATTCTTGTATGCTCGGTTGGTCGGTTGAATCCAAGTTTTGAATTATTTTTGAAGCGGAATTTTCGCTTTACTAGGCGAGTTGTACGCGGGTTATAATTCACCGAAGGGAAAGGATATCTGTGTAGATGGCGAGGTCGAATGGAGTTGGACCTGGAGGACGGTCGGTGCCGATTGAGGAATCCTCCAACAGCAGATTGATCAACCAGAATAAAACCGTCCCCTCTGCTAGATTTCATCCTTGGCTTCACTCTTCGGATAATATGATCGGTGAGAATGTTCTTCCTTGCATATTTTAAATCCCACTTGGCATCTGACCGCTGAAAAACGTTATCACGACGTGTAGACGGTTTTGTAAGGGTATATCTCTTGTTGGTTCGCTGATCTGTGTAGCCTGCAGCAACTGTCGCACTGGTCTCGGCTATTGAAACTAAACATACAAACACGACGCAGATGCGCCAAATCAAAACGCCCTGTTTGCTTGGTCGCATTGTGTCTTCCTGCTGGCTACCCTTCCACGAGATGTCTGCCGCAGTTCTGATCTCACTTTACGACCTATTGCTTTTAAAAGTGTAACGCGTGCGACCGCGGCGAAAAAAAGGAAAGTGTGACGCTGCAGTGGAATGTTCGTCAAACTCTGCAACTGTATGAACTAGGATCGTAATTTCACCACATGACGTACAGCTCGTACGCTAACATGAACGCCGAACCGACAGTAATTATCGGGGTTCACCCACAAATATGATGAAAATGCGGAAGTTATTTCATTTCTAATTTGGCTAAAAACATTCCCATTCTCCTAAGTAATACCGATATTCTAACAAAAAATGCTTTTAGGATTAAAATCAGATTACTTCCGAATCGCAAAAACAAAGTTTTGAAAACTCACTACATATTGGCGAAACGAGGTGTTTAAACTGCATTAAGATAGGAAATGTTTTAAGCACTACCGGTAACACACTCTCTAAAAATGGCCTGAGTTCGAGAAAAAGATTCAAAAAAGAGTCGTAATTCTGTATATCAAGTAAAGCCAGTTATGCCCCGGAATAACTCGATTTTTTTCAATAGCAACAGGCATATAATCACTGCAAAGCCACAAGTTAATTGAACAAGAAATTAAGTGGGTGTGCCGAAGATGGACAGTTATGTGGCGATATTTAGCAAGTCTTTTATTCACTACCTCATCTCAATCAGTGGATGCTGAAGTTAAAAGCTTGTAGAAGAGATCATTTTTGTGTCAGCTTTTGTAGAAAATGACGTCATCATTTTATCGGAGTTGACAAAGGTGTGTAACTTGAAGTAAACGTTTGAAGATTTGTTGCCATGTTGTTGTTACGCAACACAGACCAACACTAGAACAATCCACTAGCAAGTTTCGTAACCTGCCTCTGCAACAGGGCTGCGGAGGTGGAGCCAAAGCAATTTTGGATGGCAGGTGTCGGAACCGGAGCCCCGATGGTGGAGCCAGAGCATGAAACTTGGGTTCCGGTTCCACAGAGATAGTTTGTGGGGCAAGCGAGTTGCACAAATAATACAATGTTTTTTATGATTTTTTGGACCAAATTGTTCTGGATCCGGAGCCAAAAAGTGGAGACGTTCAAAGCTGGAACCAGAGACTGAAATTTGAGTATCGGCTCCACAGCCTTGCTCCGCAAGCAAAGGAGCGGACACGAGCGTACTGCAATCTCACCATTGCGTAACACCAAAACAGCGAACCTGGCTCTTGTCCAGTAATGTCATACCGGAAAATAAACTGTCATTGCAACAATCAAATGAATTGATCGGAGATTAACTAGATTACGAAACCGTTAATAGGTGTAGCTATTATTAAAACTCCCATTGCAAAACTTCAGTCAAGCATCGGAAGTGCGGTTCAAGCTGCTTTTGCGTGTTATTTCGTTGAGAAGATTTTTTCGAAACGGTGTACGTTTTTATCTGCGTGAGAGCGTAGACATATCTTTCCATATATATGAATGGATATATATGATGGACGATTTGTGCAGTGATGATTGTCAGAAAATCCGTGACAAAAAATTGTTGTGAAGTGTCACGGTGGCAAAAATACCGTTTTTTGTGATAAACTTTCTGTTTAAATAAATTAACCACACATTGGCGTAGCCTACCCAAAAATTTAGGGGGGGGGGAGTTTTGGGGGGACCAAAGTGTATGATTTTAGGCGAATAACACTATTTTCTTTGGAAAAACGCTTCTCAAAGCACAAAATGACTATATTTTCCAAAAATTTGGGAGGGAATGGTCCCTTTGGCCCCCCATGGCTACGCCTATGTAACCACGTACGAACCGCAGCACATGGTCACCCCCAATTGTCTCTGAAGCGCTGAAGTGTAGGCTGCCAAATCGTATCAGTTTTGACTTTTTTGACCGGTGCTTCTGCAGAGTTAAAACGAGGGCATGTAAAACGCTATACAGTTGCGCTAAGCGTTTAGGGGGCCTCGCAGTCACGATTTTGCCCGGGGCATCACATTAATTTAATCCGGCCCTGCGTACAATGGAACGTCGACAGTTTCGGGCACGAACAAGAATTAATTAATTTCATGTCTCGTGACAAAATCTTTTCAATTGACCTCACTGATAAGAAATAAATAACATTTTCGACAGAATTATCAAATTAATCTACTGGCTTACGTGTTAGGAAGCATCCGTTTTTCGACTGCTATCAACATTCCACGTTTTAGCGTTAGGCTACTTCGCACGTGAGCCTAGGCTCACCACTACTAAAGTCAGTAATATTCAGCTGCGTGCATTCTCATTTTAAAAATCGTCCAAACTGTTACAGTAATCATCACACAGACAAACCACACCACCTACCTAGCCAAATTAGGCTATTTCAACCTGAAGTAAAACCCACCTGTGTATGTTCACTACAAGGAATCCAGTCTACTGCACAGCTTGCTTCCACTGTACAGATTAAGCGGAAGTGCTACAAAACAACGCATGACGTAACGAAGTTGTTCAACAGACAAGGTGAACACCCTGGCTGTTTTAAAGGGGAGCCCAGCAGCCAAGACTGTTGCAGCATTATGGCTACAACAAATGGCTCCCAACGTGACGGTGGCTAGAATCCACTGTTGAAGGTCATCTTGAGCCGGTGAATATCGGCAAGTAATGTGGCGACGTGATTACACCAGTTAGAGGCCTAACGTTCACTTCGTGGAAGCAATAGAAGTGTGAACCTGGTCGAATGGGGAATCTCTATTGCTGTTATGCCGAAGGTCTTCCATGGGGAGGCACCGAATGACTTCCAGGAGCGCCGAAAAGTCCAACAATGTCACAAGTACTTTCTTCAATATAGTAGATTTGAAGCAGATAAATTAGTTCTGGCGATATTTTATTATTAGCCGACGTTTCGCCCACCCATTCAAGTGGGCTTTGTGGCGGCAGGTAGATGGCGCCACATGTAAATAAATGGTCACGGCCACATGGTGCCCATAAGTTACAAGTCACTGTGATAGTCACCACAAGCGAATTATCGTAGTTCACTTATCCCTATATAATGATAGTGCAACCTAGTAGTAG
>JGI24158J21664_10000943_pt1 | contig 30222 bp, 10 predicted proteins | sample Ectturendosymbi3_FD_21664 | JGI IMG/M metagenome (IMG submission 21664)
AAAGTGGGCCAAGGTGGCCAAAAAGTCCTCCACTCATGACGTCACTCACAAAAAAACCGCACCCCCCAAGCAAAAAATTTTTTTTCGAGTGCAATCTGCTTGACTGGCCGATCCGTTTGAGCCGCTGAACAGCTCTCTAGCGCAATGGGCGGAGGAGCTAGGGCGTTGATAAGGCAACCGAAAACTGCTGTTTTTTTGCGAAAATCGCCGAAACCAGGCGGCTCTAAAAGTGTTAAATACAACAATTAATTCCTCTATCTAGACTCCTCCATTTAATCTAACACCTTATAAATCTTTAATAATCGTTAAAGACTTTCCGTGTTCTCTCAATGGGGAGTCAGGTCATGCTTTGCACCTCGTGTATAAATTTGATAAACAAATTGTGAGGTGCAACGATTCTCAGATAAAGATCCTTACTTTGTTTGAATTCCCACATGTACTAGCTGCTCAGACATCAAAAGTGAAACTGCAAATGACATATTAGCCAAACAAAATGCTTCTAAGGGATTGAAAAACATGATGAATTGAGCAAATTGACAAATTAGGTGATGGCAAATTAGGTGAACAGAAATGTACACAAAAGATAGGGATTCTGCTGGGATGAAAAAGTAACAAATTGACGAATTAGACAAGTTCTACTGTATTTTGATCACCCTTTCCACCAGAAATTTCTGTATCCAGCCTATAAGCTATATAGATATATATAATTTTTGATGAATGCAAAAATCCATGATCATTGATAACATAGTTAGTACATGCATGCAAAATACTAAAAGCTTCACATTCGAAGACAAGCTTAAGAACCCATAAAAAAGCTTAAACAAAGAGTTTATAAAAAGCTAAGCTTTTCCTGTTAACTTTTCCCTCATAAACAGGCAGCCTACCATCAAAACTATATCCGTACGTGCAAACAAATGCCTGCTAACTCTCTCCCTGTGCTATTGGCTACAAATTGGTTGCATACACAATTCTTATCAAATCTATTCTCATACTGGTAGTACAAACAGATAACAACTCTATACTTATGCTAGTGTTCAAAACTGTTAACTTATCAAATCTATCCCCACATTGTTGTTACAAATAAATGCTTGCCAACTCTTCCCCACACGCTGCTGTTGCAAACCTATCATTTCTGTGTAGCCAGACCTACTCCTTCTCCATGTTGGTGGAACTAATGCCACCAACCTCCACTGTACAACCTGCTACATAGCAGGTTACATGGCAAGCATTTTACTAGTTTGTATGTGTATTTTTGTTTGAGGTCTGTGAAGTTGTTGAAAGCAAAACATATTTGTAGTTATTATGGGTCAAAAATAATAGCAATTAACCATTACACAAAAACAGAAATTGTCAGCTGCAATTATGAAAATGTTTAATTAATTATATACATCCAACTCAAACACAAATTCTAATTGATCCAAATCTGGTGGTAGTGATATGTATGTAGACTACTTCAGAAATGCTAGTAGGCTGTAATATAGTAGATGCATGTGCTTTTGTTTTATGCATGAAACACTAAAAGAAGTCGTTTGTTCTGTATTTAGGTTTGAAGTATAATAGTTTTGAGTGCTAATAATATGCTTTAAATGGCAAGTGCAAAGGTTTTAATTTTATTTCAACCAAAAGATTCAAGTTCCCCTATCTTAATCAACTTCTCAGAAAGTGTGGTAGATCTTGCACTGGGAAATACTGAGAATTATAAACATGCGGATCAGGTCCAGGTTTGTTATAAATTTGATGGTACTCATTTTGTAATAGCAGCTTCTGACAATCTTTTGTTTCAAAAGACTGCATCTTCAAGGATTGCACTTCTTGCTCGGTCACCTTTTTGCCCTATAAAAACATTGAGAGGGGATGTTTTGCCCAATCTGTCACCTACAACACAAAATCAAGGAGTAAATATTGGTGTATCTCTTCTGTATGAAAGCAGTGATAATAATATCTTACTCACCCAAAGAACCGTGAAAATGAGGACTTTCCCAAATGTTTGGGTTCCTCCTGGAGGACACATTGATGTTGATGAAAGCTTGGAAAAAGCAGTGTTAAGGGAAATGGAAGAAGAAACTGGAATTTCTATTGATGCTACAGCATGTCCTTTGCCTGAATTATCTGTTCTTGGCCTTTGGGAATCAGCATATCCCCCATTTATTAGTTGGGGATCACCAACACGACACCACATTGTTGTTTATCTGCATTTAAAGCAGAACAAAATGGCGTATGAAGTTAATTCTTCAATTAAACTTCAGGCTACTGAAGTTAGTTGCTGTTCTTGGATTTGTGAATGTGTTGCAAAAAGAATTGTAGAATCTGATCCACAATTTCGAGTTGACCAAAGTATAACTACATGTTCCTCACGATCATGTTATGCAGACTCACTGAGTTTACCTGGAGCAATTGTAAAAAATGGTGCCACTAAAGTAATTGCTGGCATGCCTCTTTCTCCACTTCTAAATCAAGCCACTGAAAGCAATGCTGAGAGAGTAAGCACAGGCACCAAATTTGCTCTTAAGAGGTGGTTAGAAAATAAAACAGTTTAAGACAGTTTTTCAGTGCAATTTATGCTTTGTGCTTTTCTAGACATTTTAAAGGTTGTGTAATACAAATTCTACAATCTGCAAACTGACCTAGTATACAGGGCTCTTATAAATGCAACTCTAAAAATCCTTAGAACAGTACCAAAAAATCCGTAATTCTGTGGTGGTGCAGCATAAAATCAGAGTGCCATGAAAATTGTTAAAAATAGAACCAAATATGATTTGCAAAATGAACTAAATTAGTTCATTTTATACATTTTCATACTTTTCCATAAATTCCCTAAAGAGGGTCAAAAGTTCTAATTTAGGGACAAAATCCCTGAAAGTGAGAACACTGCTAGTGTATAACAATTTGTTACTAAATATATTCTGTTTCACTTGATTTGACAAATCCCTAAATAAGATCTCTTAAACAGATGCTGAAATTGTCACTATTGCATTGCATTCAATTAGGGATGAAAATGCCATAGATTACAGTGTTGCTGAAGCAATCAGGCCCAAAATATCTTAGCTGTATCCAATGAATTCAGATGGAGTGTGATGTAATCCAAATACCATATTTTGTGCAGTCATACTGCTTGTCTCAGTGACTTCCTTTGCATCACGAGCGGTGATGCTAGTATTCATTATTTCTCTTCTAGGCTAAAAACAACAATTGCTTTTGTTTATGCTGATGAGAAGGCTTCATTTATATCACTTTGTCAAAGAGTTTTGCATCCCCTTGCTGAAATGTTTGTTCCTGTGATCACTTTTGCCAATTTTTGTTAGTGTTCAGTCATTAATTTCTAACTGTTATTTGCTGTTCTTGTATTAAGTATGTATTGCAAGCAGGGTTGATGTAATTGAACCTGACCCCAAAAACATTTGAAAAAACTCACCAAAAAAAAACACTCTTCATTTTTCCTTTAAAAAATCTACAATAAAGTAAAAAGTAAAATAGGCAGCACACTTGTACAGCTAACTGCAATTTTTTTAAATCAAACAAAACGAACAGCAACGAAATTCGAAGGACTTGAAACAAAATGGAAGAATAATTTGAATAGTTTGAGTAAATTCTGTTAGTTATCTTCGTCAGCTCTGCAAAATAGACATTTTTGACCTATATATCAGCACCCAATCTGTTTCTGATGTTGGACCATACCAAACTATATGCTGTAAAAATACGCTGTACAGATGCTGAACTAGAAGGTCATGCACATAAGCTTGACATGAAACTGCAGAAGTTGTGTGGGAGTGGCTTTTCTCTGCTTGCTGTGCACATACCAAGCACCACCACTACGATGGAGTGAACTGACCAACAACACTGCAACAACAAAGATGCAGGGTGCATTTCTTTGACCTCAACTTTGACTGTCATAATAGATTTAACAAGTTATTGTGTAATTCTGAAAATAATCATATTGCATGATACAATAAAAACACTTCACAATGTTTTTTTGTTTTTTTTAATAACAAACATTAGATTCTTTTTAAAATACCTGGTGTTTCTCAACGCTAATTAGTGCATGGCTCCTTCCTTGTTGATTGCTCTAGTCATGCTTCTTATTGTGAATCTAAGGAGTTTTGTGATGATCAGTAAGTTTTGAAGAAACAAATGTAGGTTATTGTAAAACTTGCAGAACTTCATAATGTGCCTTGATGGCTTATGTGTAATCCCACAACGTGCAGTTTACAAGAAGTAATGTGTCAGGATTTAATATATCATGCACTTAAGTGATTTCAAAATTTCGTGTGTGTGTTACAGATGGTTTTCGTATGTAGTTTTATTTAGTAATATCAAAATACCCATTAAAAGCAATGACGAGATGGGCACGTCATAATGTGCAAAAAAAGTCGGCTCATGAAGCATCATCATGGAAAGATTTGAAGAGAAAGCAATGCGCCAAGACAGGTATAATTCATAAGTAGCAGGCAGCCATTAAAGTGTTTAAGCCGACTAAGTCACTCAAACATTATGGTGCAGTGTAGAAACAGCTACGTACCAGTTTTCCTATAACATTTTTTGATGTATTGAGTTCAAACTACTAGACACATTATGTGTCTAAATTTCTTCCAGACCTTTGTTAAATTTTAAGTTGCCATGTTTCGATTAGGAAAGAAAAAACTTTTCTATGAGTAAGGTGTAGCAGATGAGACAAAATGTGTAACACTTCAAATGGCACTACTCAGCAGATATTATGATGGCAGTTCACAGCACAGTGCTTTTAAAACTAGTCTCTTTTATTTGTTTTAGTTGCAATTACCACCTTGGACAAAGCAGTATATTCTTTATAAAAATAGTAGTGATTTCTGACTCCCTCAGTGAAACAAGTAAACAGTATCATACAGATATACCATTCTCGCAAAAGCATGTTTGAAGAAGAGCTGAAAATGTTCATTGGATCAAGGTAAATGCGTAAAATGTTTGCTAATGCAAGCAACATTTCTAAGGCATGTAATTGCAATACAACTAACTAGACTGATGTCTTAATGCATCATTAGTAATGAACAAATGTTCACTTCACACCAGTTAAGATCCTGTGATGTGTACCATGTGTAGGTGGTCATTGATAAGGATATGGTCAACGCTGGATAGTCAGTGTGGAGTAATGTGATGGGTTATCTAAGTACGTGCATAGTAACCGTTTCTTCGTGCATATGTGCAGATTTTCGCCAATGTTTGTAAATGGTTTGTTTGTCTCTGTTACAGGTGAAAAAGAAACTGCCATTTCCAGTCATGAAATAAAATATTTTCAGCTAAAGGCTGCTAAGGAGGTAGCAGTGAAAAAGGACAAACGTCGTGAGAATCGGAGGATAAAAAGAATTCGTCATAAAGAAGCCAAAAAAGTAAAGCAGTCAAGTGATGTTCGTGATTAAGAATCTGAGTAGAAATCTAACTGCCCCAAGACCAATAATAATAAATACAGTAAATGGAATCGATCCTTTCCACAAGCCGACGACGACGACGTCTATGTGTCGATTCTTGCTTCGTACCAGATCACTGTCTACCGAAAAGAATCCTTTCCCAGCAATGGATCAACACCAAGATCTCACAGAGTAATCCATAATGTAAGAGCTGATGAAACCTACCCAGTACGCGAAATATACACTCTGTAAGAACTTCGTGTCTGATTCTTTGCTGGGAAAGGATTCCTGTCGATAGATTAGACAGTGACCAAGACCAAGCTCTATTTTACCCCATGGGAGCAAGATATAACATCTGCATTCCACACTTCACAAAATTTTCCAACAACACTTTGAAGCGATAGCGCAGATTGCTTCGCCATTATAATAAAAGAACACAGTATGTCTAATAAATGAAATGGGCAGAATACAACTAGCTGGTGTGTTTTTCATATCCTGTTACATTATCTCACAGCCTGATGTTCTCTTACTTCTTGAAGAAGTTAAAATGGCAGTTTTGTTAAAATTGATTATAAATTTGCATTGAAAACAGCTGCCTGCTGTTTTCAAGACCAGAATTCACACTGAAAGCTTCAACGTTTTGAAATAATGATTACTCACTACACCGCACTTGCAAAAGAGTGGTTTGAAATAGGATGTCGTACACAGTATTTTTGCGAAAACACTGTGAAACACTATAAAAGCGCTAGAGGATAGTTTGCGAACTTGTTCTTCATTACATCTCTAATCTTCTGCTGCTGAAAGTTGAATGTCTTATCTTTCAGAATAATATTAGCACAGAGGTGCACAACCTGCGGCAGCCTCGATAAAAATGTGGGCAGCTATGCGCATGTAATTTAAAATATACCGTAAGTAATGGCGGCCGTGCATTAACAAAAACTCTTTGTCTACTGTATGCGGATACCTAGTAGAAAGACCGTCAAATAGACATGTGGAATTGTGCTTGAATAAATTCATTAAAAATTTAACAAAATTTGGCATTTCATTATACGTATAGGCAGAGTAAATAGGATATTATCGGATGAGTCCTATTCCTAAACATAATTTACAAAAATAAATGTAATGCGGCCGGCTATGAACAAATATAGAGGCGAGTAGAAGAGCTTGTGAGTCTTAGCGGGCATACAAACAAGCAGCAGCCTTATCTGGTGGTTCAAACTGAAATTTATTTCAGCTGTTGAAAAATAGTATTCTCCAGCCAAACTAAAATTTGTCAAGCATTGACCGGCCCGCGGTTACAATCACGTTTTTTCGCGTAGTTGCATGGTTCGCCTGAACTGAACAGGGTCAGCGCTTGTTGCTCGTTGCCTTGGGTGCTTTTTTGTGCGTGACTGGTGCCGTGTTGCTCGCTTGCTTTTAGCTGATCATAAAATACGCATTGATTCGTCAGAAGAGTCCTTTTATGTTGTGCTTATTTCGGCACTGGTTCTTGTAAAATTGCATTGTGGTTAACAACATTTCGTAGAAACTGGATGAAATTTTTAAACGTCGTTGTCCCAGGTGTGTTTTCACTGCCGTATGCCAGGGCATGGAATGGCCGATTGTCCCATCCTCAAAGACGATATGGAGCACGGAACCGACATCTGTTTTAAGTGTGGGTCGACCGAACACAAATCATCCGTTTGTACCGTAAAAGTAATCGAAGGTCAGTATTTAATAGCGTTTGTGATTTAAAATGGTGCTGCGGCAAAACGTATGGATTGCTTGCGTTCCAGTATAATGTCTATGAGTGCTTTTCCCGTGGCCCAGCTTCACCTCATCCCAGCGCTTTTCTATCTCAACTTTATTTGGTAGACGTACGAGGTGGAAGGAATCGGTAGATATCCCTGGGTGAAAGTGACCACATTTTCAAAAGCGTGATCAGCATTCCTCGGTACAATGTGCGTACCATTTTCGTGCGCTTTCTTGTTCTCCCACGACGATTTTGCTGATACAATCAAATTTCTTTCAAATATGCGTGTTCTGCACACAGTAATAAAAGATTGAATTGGATACTGAAGTAGGTATTAAAGGTATTTTTGTTTGCAGCTTAAACCGGTCTGGTATTACTAAAACCGTGGGTAAAAGTAAGGGCTTCTAGCTTCTACCAAAATGTCATAACAAAAATCTCGAAAATAAGTTAACACGTCCGAAAATGTGTGCATAAATCTTGAACGATCAGTGCGTGTTTCCTCCGCGAAATTACGTTTTCTTTCCACCAAAAATAGGTTACTGAAATATTTCTGGATAAAACGGGGCAGCGCAATTTCATTTTCATGAATGCATCTTAAGCTAAATGCATTTACGATTCCTGAAGAATTTTTAGTTTTGGATGAAGCGGCCTGTTGATGCGGCGTTGAACTCACCTGCGTGTCAGTGTCAGGTGATCAGACATTTGAAAGTTTCGGCATTTTTTACGCATTCAGGTGTTGTATGAATGTGGCAGAGGTGTACAGGAACCGGAGTGTCGGAGTAGACTCCGGCCGGAGTCTTAACGATTTTTGAAAATAGGAGTGGAGCAGGAGTTGATTTTTCTAAGGAAAAGCCGGAGTCAGTTTTTAAGAAGGGGTTAGTTTGTTTATTTTTTATTATTATTATTGCAGATCGTTTTTTACAAAGCATGTTATAACATAACCTTCAAATGTGCAAAACTACCTCTCAGGAAGTCTTAAAATTTTAATACAACTTGGATGTAAGTCAGGTTAGGTTGGTGAGTTCATGTGTGTAAAGAATTGGACAATTTCTTGTTCATGGTGATACGTTAAAAATCTGTTGGCCAATGAAATTATTTAGCTCACAAAAAATTTAGGTAGTGTCTCAACAACCAGCATATCTAGTTTTCTGTTTCGAAGGACAAAAAGTACGGTATCCCGTATCCAGTTTTCTGCCAGATATAAAGCTCAGTTGGAGAAATCTCACTACTGTCAATATAGTCGAGTGGCAAGTAACTAGACAATCGTGAGTTCGACTGACTCCTTTGTTGTATTTGGTTTTTCTTTTGATGTACTTGCACAAGATTGTAAGTAAAAATTTTTGGACCCCTTGTGATGTACATTTCGAAAAGCAGATAAGTGTTTTTGGACTAGGGTAAGGTTTAGCATTTTGGATTAGGGTTTTGTGTTAGTGTTTAAGGTTTGGGTTTGGAATTAGCGCTTAGGGTTAGGGTTCAGTGTTAGGTTTTATTGGCGTCTAGTGTTGATGGTTAGGGTTTGCGGTGAAGGTAAATGGTTAGGGGTTAGGGTTTAGGGTAGGCTATAGGGTAAAAAAATGTATGGCCTCCTTTGTCTGAGAAGCAACTGGCATGTATGTATTGTAGTGATCAGATTCGTTTGATACGGTTTTTTAGTCTTTTTAATGCGTAAACCGGATACGGTCGTTTAGACACTACCAAAAGTTTAGGTAAGGAAGTGACCACGGATGGCCTGACGCAATTCAAATAAAACGGTCAGTTTGTCATTCATACGGCGTGGGTCTCATGGTGTAGTGGTTAGGCGTTACGGCTGCTATGCCAATGGAGTGGTTTTCAGTTTGACTCTCACCTTGCCAACTTTACTTTTTTTTTACTTATTTCAGGCTTACGTGTTACCTTTACAGATTAGTGTTAGGGTAGCGTTAGGGTTAGATTAGCGTTAGCTTAGGGTTAGGGATAGTTGGCATTAGGTTAGGATTAGGTTAGCCTTAGCTTAGAGTAAGGTTAGGGTTAGCTTTGCATTAGGTTAGGATAGGATTAGGGTTAGAGCTACGGTTAGGGTTAAGGTTAGGTTTAGGGTTTATCTTTTACGTTTACTTCGTTTCTACCAAGCCTACTGCACTCCAGTCGTGCGTTACTGTTACGTCACAGGCGGCGTATGAATAATATTTCAAATTTCGAAGAGCCACAGGCGCATCTATAGCCACTCCTTTTAGATAATTCACTTGGAGTGTAAGCAGGAGTCGAAGTCCAAAACTTTAAAATGTGTCCGAGTATATTCAGCAGGAGCGGAGTCGGAGTCAAAAATTTCAGACTCCGTACACCTCTGGAATGTGGAGGTCAAGGTAAACATAGAGCAGATGCAGTCATAAATGTTCGTTATGATAGATGTCTTTCATTATGGGGATTAAAAAACAAAGACACCCCATGAACTATGTTGAATCTGACAAGAGCAAGCTGGATTAAAGGGTAATGAACGGCAACTGAGTGATTCGCCGTACCGCTACTTGAGCATTCACATCAACCGTCGGCAAGAAGCAAATTTCAAGCTTCGGCCTGCCGCCAATTGCCGTCATCAAAATCAAATTTTAAAAAAAGATTAAATTGCTATTTTACGATTTTTTTTGAAAGAATCTCTGGTCACACTGCGCGAATGGGGAAAGCACTCGAATGGGGAAAGCACTATGTGCCATGCCCTGCTAAAATTTATTAAGCATTCCCCAAATATCCATTAAGCGTTTATACAAGCACGGTAAAAGCTGCAGTTTGTGTTCCGAAATATTTAACTTAGTAGAAACGTCATTTAGTCAGTGCTTTACAAAATTTTAATAATGCCACATTTCAAAAGACGCACTTAGTCCAATGCTCTGCAAACTGCGACTGTTCACTTTTCGGCTGTTTCTGCTTGAACAGCGATTATATATTTTCCTGATATGTTTCTGCATCTTCATGCTTTTTTTGTGTTGATATGTTCCTAAGTTGCATGGCAACCTTCTAATGTTCTTACTTTTTGACGATCGGTTGACTGCGCAGTTGTTTTTGTGCGAAATATTGTAAAAATGTGCGTTTAGATTGTTTTAACGACCTACTTGTATCGGATTTTTATAGGAAAGGAATTTATGTTTGCCAAGTGTTTCGTGTGCGGAGAGATGGGCCATTTGTCCAAGGCCTGTCCTGACAATCCACGCGGCTTGTACCCGGACGGTGGTTGCTGCCAGCTTTGCGGATCTGTGGAGCATTACAAGAGAGACTGTCCAGACAGAAAGGTGAAAAACGAAATGACGGCATATTGCTTCCCAGGATCGTCCAATCTTTCCAACGGAAGTGTCAAATCGAAACAGTCATTTTTCCACGTGAGCGTTGACGAAGAGCTGAGTCTGTACGAAGATGTCGAGTCAGTCAAACCAACTCCAAAAAAAACGATCAAGGTTGTCACCTTCTGACAGGCTCTTGTAACAGTAAGCTAACCGCAAAGCCCGAAACGTTCTTCGTTGGCCGAACTTAGCTGTTGGTGCTTTTGTACGGCTGTGAGCCGGTGCAAAGAAAAAGCGGCCTGGAGTACCATTCAATCTAGGATACAGCATCATCAAGTCAAGGGAAATTGGCACAATGGCAGAACTCACTGTTAGTGATTTACACTGTTAGTGATTAATGCCAACAAAGATATCCAGCGATCTTTAACGCCCAATGTTGAACATCGTTCGTATTCGCAATTTGACGTCAGAGTTGCGGGCGGTGCTTCAACAAATCATTCGGTTGCCGTCAACATTGTTAAAGCTGATCTGATTGAAAAACCTCAAAGAAAAAAAATCTGAACGAAAAACAGATCTCGCCAGAAGCTCAGCGCAGCACCGGGTCGTCTTGATAAGGTGGATGTCAAAGAAGGATCGTAATGTGCCTGTGCAAGATATCATCCGCTAATCATTGACATTCTTTCGATGGTGTTGAAGTGCAGCTTGTGTAAAAAGCGCAACAGATTTGCAATAGTGTGGATGTAATAAAAGTTGCAAATTTCTAATGAAGTATGCAGCAAATTATTAGTCAACGCAGAGCATTGATTGCTGGAGTTTCTTGGTAATTGAAATTTTCTCTTCGAAATAAATCTGTAACACTTGAAATTTTTCCAGTTTCATTGGAATATTTCTTAAATGTGCAAATCCTGCGTAATAACACAAAATTTAATACTTGGCAAGCTCGAAATAAAAACTGGTAGCATCTTTCCGAAATCCTTCGAGCTTTTCACGTAAAGCTTGCGTAGGTTCGCTGCATATGCAGTGCATTGAACAAGTGCAAGATCGAGTGCATTGACACGAGAAGACTGCATGCTCCACAGTGTGCTTTGGTAATTTCGCGTAGTTCTCGTGCGTAAGAGAACGTATTACCTACTCTGAAGACCAGCTGTCGCTTGCCAGTGAAAAATAAAACGCCGACTTAGTCGGTATTGCGTTGCTAAAGTTTTCAGTTATTATGCGCTCTGTGCGTAAAAACATTAACGTTCCACTGGAGAAAAGGAAACGTCCCAAAAATTCGGCTTCGCAAATAAGACGTCTTAGCATTTTGTCACTCACGTGTTTCATTCGGAATATTCTTATCTCTTCGAAATCCCCACTTGGTGCGAATTAAACACTGAAGCGTCATCGTGACATTAAATGCCCAAAGTCAACTAAATGTGTGTCTGTAAGGTTGTTTTATCTGTCAAGTTTCTCACTGAAATTACGATGAGGAAAATCCATGAGCTCCATTGTAATGGAACAAAACTTGTGCTAATGTATTTTTGAAGGACAGTTTTCTTTATTGTTTTCCCGCGCAACGCGACGCGAAACCTGTAGTGCAATACGTGATTCCTTGCGCCACGTCCATGCCAAAAAATTCGCCAAATCAAATACAGTAGAATTTGCCTAATTCGTCACCTCAAGGGGATTAGAAAAAAAGTGACGAATTAGGCGAACTGACGAATAATGCAAACAGGTGAAAACTCTATCATAGAAGCTCGTATACTTTATCATAGTAACTCGTATACATACATAGTGCTCTTATTTGCAGTAAAATGTACAAGTTTATGACGTTATGGTTGAATACAACAATTAATTCCTCTGCTCTATCTGGACTCCTCCATATAATCAAGCATCTTTTAAATCTATAATAAACTTTTCCGCGTTCTCTCAATGGGGAGTCGGGTCGCGCTTCGCACCTCGTGTATAAATTCGATAAACAAATTGCGAGGTGCAGCAATTCTCAGATAAAGATCCGTGATTTGTTTGAATTCCCATACGTACTAGCTGCTTAGACATCAAAAGCGAAACTGCAAATGACGAATTAGACGAACAAAACGCTTCGCAGGGATAGAAAGAGGTGACGAATTCAGCAAATTGACGAATTAGACGAACAGAAATGTACACAAAAATAGGGATTCTGCCGGGACCGACGAAAAAGTGACGAATTAGACGAGTTCTGCTGTAGTTCAATTTTTTAACGGTCCTGTCAGATTATATAAGTGTGCGAACGCAGCATCGCTCAAATATGTGTGTAGAACTTGTCAGATAATCTGACGTGCTGTTACTGGACATTTGCGTACTATTCTAGCTTTCGAAGAATTTTACTAATGTTTTCGTTGGTTTGCGGGTACTTTATAAGAACCCCATAGATTAGGGCATAGGCTGTCAGTGTAGAACGAAAGTACATGCTTTACGGTTTACGCGGATTTCATGTAATTACTGTCTGCTAAGTACGAATACTGTAGGACGTAGGTCTGGTTTTGACTCAAAGAACGACACATGAAACCAGTGCTTTATGTCGATATTGCTACAGAAAAAAGTTGCAGTAGTTTCGGAAGAACATATTTTTTGATGTTTAACATACGGCGCAATATAGTCGCATTCGGAGAAACAAATATCACTCCTAGATGTGAAAATGAAGGGTTTAATGCAATAAGCAACCCTACATTTTACTGCGTTTACCTGGGACATGTGGCATCCGTTATTTCCGGATCAACTATTTTTGACCTTGCGACGTCCATTTTTAATCAATTTCACAACAAAATCGAATTTGCCCAGGTAACACACATAGCATACACAGGCCTGTAACCAGCTTGGGACACCAGGAGGGGCGAAAAGTTTTCCGAGAGGGGCCCAAATTTTTTAAACTATGTCCAATATTTTTAAATATGTCGAACACATTTTTCCAGGGGGGCGAAGCCCCCTCTAGGTTACGGGCCTGAGCAAAAAAATTTATACGCTGTAGGCTAACCCCAAACAACTGCTTTTTTAGAGGAAATTTTTTATTTGTGCGTACGAAACGTTATACGCGTTTTAAATCCATTTATTCATCATATAAAGTCATGGTGTAGGTCAGTGGTTCTCAAAGTGGGCGGAATCGCCCCCTTGGGAACGATTTTGAGGGGCAAGGGGGCGAAAAAACAAGGGGCGATAGGGAGCAAAACAACACAAAGGGGTAGAAAATGCTCATCCACTAATCGATCATTGAGTTAACTTCAGTAGCCTACTACCTGGGGCGGATCCAGGGGGCGGACGATCGACCCCTCTTAAACCTACGAAAGTAACTTTATTCACCATGTCTTATACAATTCAGAAAACAAAATTCGCGATTAAAGATAATTTTTTCATCCACTGTTTTGTCACAGCAGTGTTGTAAAGTAGCTTATACTTCATCTCTTACTGTAGCGAAGCGCTTATGAGATTTGACTACCAAATATTACAGGAATCGCCCCCCCTAAAATTACTGGCTGTGGCCGCCCCTGCCTACTACAGTATTCTGACTTGTTAATTTCTTGCAAATTTTAATTTACTACCGCTGGTGGTTGTTGCTAAAGCAATTCATCCGTTTTATTTTTACTCTGGATCGTCTATGTTCCAGACTACAGTGTGGATTATTTTCACCGGAATTCTGAACATAATAATAGTGTCGTAATACAATTGCTTAGTTCAGTTATTCAGTGGCTTCGTTCAGCTATCTAATACTTCCTTCAAATAAAATTCTTTTAAAATTACTACTTTGTGTTTGCTTTATCAGGCTTGGGGGCGATGGAATAAAAAAGTTTGAGAAACACTGGTGTAGGTCTACTCTTCACGAAATCGTTTTCCGATGTCGTATCTGCCACAAAACGTTTTGTACTTAAAATAAAGCTGAACTGTTTAGGTAGTAGGGTGCACAAAATGGGTAGTGCACTACCCAGTTATCCTGAGCAGGGTTTTAAGCGCAAACCTTAATTTTTTATGAGCGTTTTCAATGTTTTCACAGCACAGTTCTCTCATACAGATTATTGCATCGTGTTCATTCCACGCACTCATCAAACCCCTTCAGTTCCATGCATTTTAGTTCTGGCAATGCTTTGCCTTAGGTTTTGATTTGTAAGTGATATGGCAGCAACAGAAATATCGCAATTCACTTTTCTTGCACTATGTTGAAGCAGTAATACCGTGGCACAGTAGTTTGCAACCGCTATGTCGCGAGAACTGCTCTACGTGTCTGGACGTGATAGTGGAAACAAAACTGAATTCACAGCTCACATGTGATTATGTTACAGGTATTTGCATCGTCTTGAACCACAGAAGGCAAGCACAAGAGAAATATGTTAATTCGGGGCAATTAGCTAATAGGAAAACAACCAGCAACAATAGAGATCCCTCATGGAGTTCACTCTCCGACACTAGATTGCACTATTGTTATATAGCTGAATTTTAATTTCGATCTTTCTCTTGGGGTGACTATCGCAGTGATTACTTACTTGTTACTTATTGGCGCCATCTACTTGTGACCAATTGATTACGTGTGGCGCCATCTCCAGGCCGCCACAATTGTGTAAAACTTTCCTAGGTGGCAGTTATCAGGGTGGCGAATTTTCCTTAATGACTGTGGTCCTGGGTAGCGATTGTCCTAGGTGGCAGTTGTTCGGGTGGCGATTGTCCTAAGTGGCAGTTGTCCTACGTGGCAGTTGTACCCTGACAATTGTCCAGGTGGCTGCTGTCCGGATGCCGTACATAATTATTCAAGTTTTCATCAAACTGAACAATTCCACATGAACACCGGAGTTGATATAGTCGCAAAAAACAACTGTTGCAAGTTGTCAATATCCCACCTTGTGCAATTTTACTCAAAATTGAAACAAGCAGAAAGCATCCATTGACTAGCGGATTTAACTCAACAGAATTTTGCCACATTTTTCATGGACACGTCGTTGAAAATAACAGTCATGTGTACAAGAAGGAAGCTGTGCTATAGAATGCTTCATAATTTTTCTACACGTAAACATGGGCGTCGGAATGGGGAGGAGGCCACCCCTTTTAATTTTGACATTTTTCTATTACATTTTTAGCAATAAAGGTTGTTTTCTTAGTTTCGAGAGGGAAAAATTAAATTTCACAACTTTTGGCCTCCCCTGGAAAAATATTTTAGTTTACCTCTGGAAAAATCCATTCATTTCCCCCCTGGAAAAAATCTTCCGACGCTCATGCACATAAACTGGAAAAAAGAGATATGTGCTAAGATTCCGCCTAGCGAAACACCCCAACCGTGATTTGCAAGCAAAAAGTCGTAGTGAATTCTCAACGGCAATGGACCTTCAACAGTTACTTCAAACTTGTGATATTAGCGTATTAGACCATGAAGAACATCAAATCGAAGTGTGCAAATAAAATTTTTATCCCTTATTGTTGCAATCTTGACCTGATAAACTCACGTTAAATTGGCTTTGATTGCGTCAACGAAAAAATTATGCAGAGTAAACCTGCAAAAAATGAGATGGAACTAACGGGATGAAGTAATAGGGTTTTTGAGTCCATATCTGTTTGCTGTTTATCTTGATGAACTCTCAGTTCAGCTGGGCTCAACCACACACTTATGCTCTATGACTAATTCCGTCTGAGCCAAACATCTACAGTTCAATCAAAAGGCCCTCAGTGGTTTGTTGAAATTTGTCACTATTATTCAGAATGCTGACAAAAAGACGTGCTTTTGCAGTTTGAAAAAATTTGCACAGGGCGTGACTGTGTTTTCAGCTAAATGGAAAGATCAGAACTGATTCAGTTGTACAGCAATCTAGACGTGCAAGTCGTATATTGCACGGCTAGTGCTTCAACAAATTATGATTTAAAGCACAGCCATATAATTTCAGGTTAGACGATTATATAGCTTAGGGGATATTTTGAGGCCAACTCAATGACATTCTATCGATTTCACGTATGCTGCTTCTTCTTTCATAAATGTTTATTTAAAAATTTAGACCTATCGTCAAGGATAGACTAAATTTTAGGATAGATGGAATGAGTTCATCTCTACTTTAGGTTTTGCTTTATTGTCACCACCATCTTTATCTGCAATCTTGTGAAAATTCGCCTGACTGCTGGCACCAGCCAGGGAATCTAAATAAGAAAAAGGGAAGCAAAGGCCCGTGAACAGACGGCGCTCCTCGAGCATTTCAGCAGTGAGTGTAGGCGTGACGCATCTCAGAGTTGCCACTTGTTTTATCTCTTCTGCGGTCTAAACATATGGCGAAAACATGGATTCAAGTGCTGGGTACGTAAAAATTGGGCTATCAGTCAGTAAATTTATATATAAATGTTTCTTGATAAAACCTTTTTACGTTTCTAATTGAGGAATCGCTATTGACTGTTTGTTAGATTCCCAAAGTAGACAAATTGAACAACGGACAAGGCTCATGTTTCAAAAGTCGTACAGCAAATTATGCGTTTGCTTGATTCAGTGTGTACAGATACCTAACTAATACATTTATTTTAGAAAGGACTATGATAAAATACAATTGTTGAGCATTTTTTTCAGAAAGTATGCCTCACAGAAAAATGTATCAGGAGCTATACTAAGTGACTTGCAATTCTGTCTTTACTTTTATAATAAATAATCCTTTAATACGGTTTTGAACGGTTTTGAACGTAGAGTGTGCTCAAAATTTGTTTAAGACGTTGCTTTCGCTGCTTAGCCTATGCATTTGACTTCCCAACGAAAAGTTAGGTTCATTTTTCTGAAACCTGGCGCCAATTCTGAAAGAAATATTATTATTAACCAATATGTAGAACGCCACCCGACAAACGTACTTGAACTGTTTTTAACTTCTTTCCAAAATCCTTTAACTTCATCTCTGTGCCATTCGTCAGCTTTGTTTCTCTTTTTTACTCCGGTGTTGACCAGTGAGATTGCTTGCAATGCCACAACTTTCACAGCTGTGTTGTTGCAGGATGGATTTTGTGTATGGGTTCTTGGGGTGCAACCATTGGAGTCACATTGTCCCACAAATGGAAGAAAAACTCTGTCGAAGGTTTGCATCATTCAGCCATTGACACCGTCTCCAATATGGAAGGTTTATGGTGGACGTGTCAGGTGTTTCCATCTGGGCAGAAGCAATGTTGGCCAATATCAGGAGCCATTCAATCCCTTCCACGTAGATACGTTTCTACATTTTTTCCACGTTTGGTTACCTAACTTGCAAAGCTGGTAAAACTTAAGATAGGGTGACCTGATTGTTTTACAACGAGGTTTATATTGCGTTTATTAGACTGAACTGGGAAAAAAGCGATTTGTCACTATTCAATGAAATACTCATAAACAGTGACTAATATTATTTGCCTTTGCAGCTGTTATTGTTGGTTGTCGAGCACTCCTCGTCTTCTCTACCCTTAACGGTGCTGTTGCCGGAGTTATTTCCTTGCTTGGATTCAAATGTATAAACCTTGGACCGTCCACCAAGAAATCAAAAGCAAAACTTGGATTCATCAGTGGTTTTATGCACTTGCTATCTGGTAAGAGGTTACATTTGCTCCTAACCGCCTTGAAAATCTGTTAAAGAATCACATTTAGTAAATTCTTACAAGGATGAGAGTGTATCGCTCAATTGTATGGCAGTGAAGCAGATCATATTTGAATTAGAGACAGTTTCTACGTTCGTAATTCCAAACTCAGTGCGGTTTAAAACTGTACGTGTGGCATGATCTTCACATTCGTTTGCAAACGTTCTTGTACGATTCTAAAATAGGAATGTTCACCAATGTTGGTAAAGCTTAAGCACGTATATGTGCACAATTTAGCAATCCGTGACTGTTATTTTCGAGATAGCAACAAGCTTCTGTTGATGAAACAGCACAGAAATAAGTACAACGGCTTGGGCTGGAAAAGCCAACATTTGTGGTTTCCAATGCGCTTATCTGTGATGACATAAAACAACAAAACGTGCTTCGCTTAAAATCCTGTAGTCATTTGAATGCCTCTCAAGAAACTATTGAAAGCCCTTATTAAAATTGCTGAAGTGACCTATTGCCGTATTATACGTATTGCGCTATATTGGTTGGAGAACCGGCTTGCGTTTAAACTAAACTGACCAAAGAAAACAACAATCGTCACTTGGGCAGAGCAGACAGATAGTTGTCAAAGCGTCACCAGTTAAGTGTACAGAAAAGGCTTGCACTAATTTTGCAGAAGATGACAAATCCGTATGTCTTTTCGTTTTCCCCAGCAGACAAGATGCACCAACCCGCGTTTCGCAAGAAAGGTCATGAGAGCACGACACTCGAGCAGGAAGCTAAATCCGATTTTGTCTTCTTAAGCAAGTCATTTAATTCGGCATGACCAAGATACAGTCAATGCTTTTGCCGTACTGCAAAACCATGGCATTGCAACCAGAAGCTTTGCAGTAGCTGGTAAATTACGCGTTTTTGCAGAAAACAGATGCTTTGTGTCCAAAAACTCCTTAGAAATTTACCAGTCGATTCTAAGAACTTTTTGCTCGAATTGACCAGCGATTCTCAAACCCACTCAACAGTTTGCGCCCATTCCAAAAAATTGATACCAACCCATCAAATGCTTTCGGAATTCTCGTCCTTGCCACCTAACCTTTGTTTTGCTCGAAATTCTCTGATTTAAAAATAAGTATGCCTTTTGGTATTCAATGAACTTTCAACTGGAAAATAAACAACAGTTTTGTTCAAGAGTTCTGCAGAACCATGTAGACTGGCTTAATGAACATTTGGATGTCAGTTAACGGATCCCTGAATGCCATGAAACAATCAACTTATTTAGTATCTACGCAAGTGATCAACTAACTCAATTAACGAAGCATTGATGACAAACAACTTCAATACTTACCTTATGCGCTATGGCTCATTCATTTCTGCTCCCCAATTTTCCTATGGGGAGGGAGATGTAATCACGCCACATGGTCTTTGGTCGACCTCCGGGATGCTTTCTCCTAGGAGTTGCCAAAAGGTCTTGCTCGGCAAATCGTTCCGGGGTCATTCTGGTCATGTGGTCGAACCATCGCAGCTGAGGTCTCTCTGTTCAGAGAAGCGGCTCGGCATTCAGGACTTTACGATTTTCACAGTTGCACACTCTGTCGCGAAGCGTCACGCCGTGAACTCTTCACAAATGAGATAGCACTCTTTGAGTCATTACACAAGATTAATACGGACACAAAGTTCTGAGCAGGAATACTGTACATTGACCTGACGGCCAGTAACAGGCGACTGCCCACTCCGTAGTCCCACTACACTCCCATAGGCGTAGCCAGGGGTGATCAAAAGGGTCATGCACCTCTCCAATTTGAGCATACGTTGTCATTTTGTGCTTTGAGAAGAGGTGTCCCGACCAAAATACTGTTGCTTTTCATTTTTTGCTGTTCATATCGCTTAGGCTATGTATGTAGACTAATATATTCTTAATCCACAACCAAATATGTCAATAAATTTGTTAACAACTTGCTCGAAAACAAAAATATCACAAAAGAAGCAAGCTTTAGACTGAAAAACTCAGATGCTACAAAACATCCCGGCTGCACGGACTATTGAGATTACACAAAGAAAACATTCCCTCACGGCCAATAGTTTTTTTCATAGACTCACCTACTTCTTAAAGAATTATCCTCACTACCGAAACCACTTATTGAAAAATCAAAACATCACGCAAGAGACTTTTCAGACTTCGCATCATCTATTACTCAAGAATTACTCCAAACATACGAAGTAATGGTCTCATCCGATATCGTCGAAACACTCGCTTTAGATACCTTTGCAGACCTTCCACGTTTGTGAAAAAGATATTTGTGATCATAAAGAAATCAAAGTTTTGTGATCATAAAGAAATCAAAGTTGTCCGAGTTTTTCACCCATCTGAACACAAGAGAGAGCTTCATCCAATTCAGTATGAAACAAGAAAACGAAGAATGCTCTCCATTTTTGGACAAATTGATCATACGCTCATCGAATGGCCACTTATTGTCAGCAGTCTATCGTAAACTAACCCAATTAAACAGATACCTCAACTTTAGATCAGAACATCCTATACAACAACAACAACAATCAGTTGTTAACACTCTTTTCGAACGGGCTAAAAAATTTCCCTCCACAGCCCAGGACCTGAACAGTAAAATAGAGTATGTGACACGAACTCTCGTGTTGAATGTTTAACCCAAATGGATGATTCAAAACAAAAAGAAACAACACAACGGATTTTCTGAGTTTGTATCTACAGTTATTTTACCGTGCAAAACTGAGTTGGGAGAACTTTGAAACGAATTCTGGAGAAACGTCGTAAACGAACTATTAAACCAAAGCGCAATCCTATCTTCAGGACAAGATATTGTACCCGTCAGCAAACGTCGAGGTGTAGTCTGTGAAATTCCATGTAGGGAATGTGAACGCAAATACATTGGACAAACGAAGCCAGAGCACTCGATTGAAAGAATACCAGGGACACTTTGCCAAAAATATTTGTAAAAATCCAGAAAAAAACAGCCTTGAACGAAACATACAGCCCACAGCGGCCATTGCTTGGACTGGGATTGCACCCACGTCTTACATCACGTAAATAGCTACAAGCGTATTTTTTTGAATTCTTGTATATCAATCAAACTAACATTATGAATGATAAAAGCACAAACTTCCCAGCTGTTTATCATAATATTTTAAAGCATGAGTGAAATTTATCCTTTACTTGACTTCCTTGAGTTTGACATCTTACTGCCCCCTTTAGTGTTTGTTGAATTGCTAGCTCACCACTCAGTTTATCCCATTATTGATCGCTATTTACCGCATACATTCACACTATTTACTGCTTTACTTCACGTACTAACGTTTTGTGGATTTCTTTGTACAGATTTTACGCTATTTTATTGTGTCATGTACATTGTCATATCCCGGCGTTTCGTTTCACTTCTCAACTTTCACGTTCACTGTCGCATGCTGTCACTCATTTCCTACAACGTGATGGTCGGTTGGTCGGTTTTGGGCTTTTTGTCTTTGTACGTCACACTTCTCATTGTTTTTTGTTATTGGTAAATTCCATGTTATGTGGTTAAAATCTTTGCTCTGAGAAAGCCTACTTGAATAGGTGGGCGAAACGTCGGCGAAATAAGAAAATAATCGCCAGAAAACGAATTTATCTGCTTGCTAAATACCGCTGCTCGCTTAAGGTCAAAAGATTTGGTCCCCCAAAATTGTATGCTGGCTACGCCATTGAACACTCCCTAGAGCTTTTCCCCAGTAACCCAGTCGTATATGCTTCCTCCAGGTAGACTAAACATGCGTAGACGTCTTTGGCATACGGCCAAGACTTCTCGAAAATTTGCTGGAGAATGACAATTTGATCTATAGTGCTAGGGCCAGGACGAAAACCGCACTGGGAATCATCCAGCTTTGGTTTAGTTATTTCGTGGCATCATTTCTCAAGGCACTTGGCATATACTCTTCCCCATAGAGGTTAAGCAGAGAGATGCCCTTGGTAATAATTAGTGCATTCAATACTGTCTGCCTTCTTGTGAATGGGGATGATCACCCCAGGTTGACTATCTTTCGGTGTCCTTCCGAAACGCCATGCCACTTTACACTCACGAGTCAGCCAATAATGTCCTCCATTCAAGGCTTTGATCATTTCAGGTCGGGTTATATTGCAACCTGCCGACTTTCTCAGCCTTCATTGTTTGTTAGCTTGTCATACGTTTTCGGTCGTAATGATGCTAGTTTCCTTGCTAAATAAACCTCCTTTATGTCCGAACGATGTGAGAGTGACTGGGTTCAAAATAACACTGAAACACTCTCTCCATTTGCCAAGGTTCCTCCTCTTACTGAGTAACACACCATTTTGCTTTTTCACGGATCTAGCAATATGTAATATTTTGCCGCGGGTGCTCTTGGTCGTTTTCTAGAACACTTTGTTGGCCTGCCAGTAAGTGGTATCTAGTTTATGCCCGAAATTTTCCCAAGATTGCATTTTGGACTTTTCTCCTGTAGGGTTGCGCACTTTCACACCTCAGCGTATCGCGAATGCAAAGAAGGTTCCGCTTTGTTTTAAAGTCAGGCCTTGTTGGCTGATATCTTTGCTTGAAGAGCATCTTTTACCTCGGGGTTCCACATTGGATGACTTTTTACCATTATTCGCCACGCCACACCGAGTCGTTTCAGTCCACGTACTCGAGCAGCGGATGAACCGGCAGCTGCATTGAATAGCTGCCACTCCAGTTCTGCGTCCGTCGAGCATTCCGGGAACTCTCGGAACAAGGACGATCCGCTGTTTGTAAAGCTCTGTCGTATATGCTTGTCCACTAGGACTTCCCACTTATTCGGTAGGACCTTCTAGTGCGGCACGCTTTTGTAAGCCCCATTGGATTTTTCAGACGCAAGTTGCATGCTACTAGATGGGGATCAGTCGATAGTTCTGCACATCTTTTGACACGAACGTCCAACACTGATTGGAATCAGTCAGATGACAATATGCAGAAATCAATGTGTGTCCGTTGACTCAACGAATCTCTGCACGAGGTGTGCAAATCTCAGTGTTGGAAGAACGTGTTGATCATGCACAGTGCGTTATTACAACACTAACAACTTCAACATTAAACACGCACACCCTTCCTCCTAGTGGGATTTTTCATTAACATAACTTCCCCACTGAGAGCTTACAAATATGAAGTAGCCCACCCTCAACGCCAGAGTAGAAGTGATTCCACCCACTGGCAAGTTCTACAGCAGGCTCTCAAACTCAAGTTGCTCCGAGAGCCAAATGAGGTCTTATAAAGTAACCCGAGGGCAGCATTATGACGCTGACGCAACCATGGCGGTACCTCAACGCTACTATACACAGCTTTGCTTTTACATCATATTTCCTGCGAAAGGTGTGAGTTACAGGTAAATCATTTCTAGCCATCTCTACGTTCATTCAAAAGGAACTTGTTCACTCGCTAGCCGAGAACTTTTAAACAACAGTGAATAGAATAAATAACGTAAATGTTAAGTATTTGAAAATTCCCAAAAAGCATCAAGGGCCACAATCGGTCCGCATGTTTGAGACCCTGCTCTACAGCCAGGCCGCTTGGTTGAAGAGATACCAGCAAGACAACAACATCCAAGGAATGTCGTTTGGCTTCCTCGACCAGTTCGCGCTCTTTTTCTGTGAATGAAGTGTCGTTTCAATTTCCAATCACTAGCTTATGGCAAGATCGCCGTTTACGCGTGGCTTTCAAGTTTCCTAGAGTAGAAGCAGTCTGTGCTGCCCCCATTTGCCTCCTCAGATGCGCAGCGGGCGCAACATGGACCTCCACTTGTTGATACAGTAGCTGATGAAGGAGACTGTCGCGAATTTTCTAACAACACCCTCCTGCCTAAAGCTTGAGCGCGGTCCTTGGTCACGCGCGCGACGACCCATGCGCGATGGATTACCATTAGTTTTGTGCATTTCATGGTAGTACTGTCCAAATTATACCGCTACAAAAACCGATCGCGTCATTTACAAAGCAAATTTTGCGATATCGGGGGATACTATGGAAAGATTACTGTGGGCAGATTTGTGTATGAGAGGCCTTGCATTGAGTCTACTGCAAGCGCAGACATGCAAAAATCACTACACCTGAAAAGGAGAGCCTATATATTGCGCTATCATTTTTCTTAACGGGACAGGACGGGCAATGTTTTTGCTCCCTTCTGCTACATCAAAACCCCAAAATTTTTACGACAAGTAAAATTAGCATAAGACCATACTTCTTGAGGAAAGGAGATCGATTGGTCATGTGTACGGCAGCATCGCAAGCTTTGGTCAAGAAGTTTTGGTAGTGTTTTTATCGGAATCCAAATAATGGTAATTTAGATAATATAATTGGTTGTTTATCTTTTACAGAATCTTTAGTAATGATTGATTGTGCGTCACGTGTTTGTGGCAAGCGTTCATAATAGTTACGCTCGTTGCTTTCATGTGGTCATAGCTGACAACATGCGATGCCAGCGTATGCCGAAAAAACAAGAAAAAGCCAGCCTATTGCCCCATTATGCTAACTCTTTCTTCGTTTTTCGTCACTAACTTTCACTGTATATTATGAACATTCAAAGAAAACGTAAGTTGGAAGCTGACTGAAGTTAAAAGTTTAACTAAACAACGCTAACAGCACGCCAGGCTGGTTGCGCAGCAATGCTGAAGAGTTGCCTTTGCTTTGAGCCGGTGCACAACCTGCGGCCGTATAATGAAATTTGCGGCCGTCCACATGTAATTTAAAATATAAGATTTGGCGGCCGTGCTGACGTATATTGAAGCAAAACAAAGGCAAGGCAAGAAAATCGACACGATGCGTAACAATCTGGATGGTGATGTTTCTTTTAATAAATTCGTTAAAATGTTTGATATTTTATTATGCTTTTAGGCCCAAGTAAATGACATACACCGGATAAAACCTATTCTTTAACTAAACGTATCTCATAAATATAACTCGGACTCCTTGGCAGCCGTACTTCATATAAATAAAGGTATATTGCGCCCGGCAATATCAAAAGGTTGTACACCCCTGCTTTAAGCAATTGATTAACTTTAAACTATATCTGCATACCTTTCAAGTCAAGATCTTCAGAGAGATGTTTTACCAGTGTGGGGTTAACCACTGCGAAGACGCGATATCGTTTCGCAAGGTGGACAATTAGAAATTTAACTTCTTGCAATGGAATAGACTTGTGCACTGATTGCGCTTCTGTGAATAAAAAATTGTCTTCATACCGGTTTTGCTTCTGTGCTAGAAGCCAAAAAATTTAGAACAGAATTCGATATTGTGGAGTCAATTTATGTATTCCAAATACGTGCAATTACGGAATAGCAAATTATTCCGAATTGCCCACACCAACCAACGAACTGTAATTTATGCATGATCGATACAATCGATAAATTTAGCCAATGCATTGATAAACAAACATGAGTATGTAATGAATCATTCCTACCTGTTTTGCTTTGAAATAAAGCTGCAGTGCAATTTTAGCTGTTGTTATGAAATGAACGTTAGAACACTGGATTTTAATCCTATTTAACTCGCGGATTGGTAAAACAACGAAACTTTGCCGGACCCGGCAAATGATAAACTTTCTTTTGGTGACCTTCAAAAAAGACGGAATACGTAGCCTACGTGGACAGGGGAGGCCAAAAAAGAAGTGGGTATTTTACAAAATGTTATGTTAAATTACCACGACATTTCCGCCTCTGATATAGCGACGCACGTACCGAGCAAGAAAAACGTGATGAATGTACTGACGAAGGCATTACACTTTATGGACCACTAGTGGTCTGCATATAGGCGGTTGGAACCACTTGGAGAACTATCTTTCGGAGTTTAATGCCTGCAAGGTCTTTGTTTCAGCTGTTTATTGCCTAGAGCAGGGCTTCTCAAACTATGGGTTTGAAATTTTGTAATTTCGTGGACGCGAATTTTGGGGTCGCGAAACAAATTCCTTTGACAAATCAAATATAAAAGTTTTTGTAAGCTTTACAAGAAAATCAAATGTAGGCCTGCAGTGAATCTATTTATACTGCATTTTTAGGAGGAATACCGTGTTTCATGCTGTCAGTTCTTTACTAGGATGTCTGCCTGAGCTATCAAATAATAATAATCAACCAAGCACAACAAGCTATGCGTTGTTACGTCATGACTGTTTTAACGTATCGACCAATATTAACTTTGTTGTATTCATTCCGACACGAAGACACACTTGTGTTTAGAACTATAGGTCTGGTCTAGAAACTAGGCTAACTGCCTTGCGAGCTCACTGAGTAGTTTTAAACTAAAGTTAAAAGCTTCATACACAGTTTCAGAAGTAGGCTACTGTGGAATTTGATTCAGAAAAAGTTGGATCCTCAAACCATACACAATTGAAATTTCAGGAGACCGAACACGTGCCATGCCCAGGACGAGTTTGTGGAGTTATAAACGACAAAAGTTTGCAACTGAAATTTTCAAAACAGAGGTTGTGATTTTTGGATAAGAACGAGAAATGAATACCCAGTCATTTCTGATCTAGCTGTTTAAAAACTCTTACAAAACATATTTGTGTGAAGAGGCATTCGCAAAATTGATAATCAAGTCCAAAAACCGATCCTTTTTAAAAAATGTTGAGAATGTATTTCGTCCTGCGTTGTTTTGTATCAATCTATGAATGGATGATTTGTGTAAGAATCATCAAGTGCACCCCTCCCATTAGGTGTGCTTGATAAAGAAGTTACTGCTTCATTGCGTTGTTCTTTTGTAACTGTATAGTTGCTTTTCGCGGATTGTGTGCATTTGTGTGATTTCGCCGTGGACCAAAATGCTTCTTGTTATTTGTAATGGGACGTTTACAGGCATCATTAACATCTAGGCCAGGGGTTCTCAACCTGGGGTTCGCGAACCCCCAGGAGTTCACGGGAATGTTTCTAGGGGTACTTGGATGGCAGTTGAGTTTTCATATATTCTTATTTTTTAATATCCTTTACTAGAGGAAAATTGTTAGTTCCTGTTAGTCAACATATTACCACTTAATTTAGTGTCAGCTTACTGGGGGTTCGGGTTGACTGTTTTATGACTCGGGGGCAGGGACCGTGTTTATGGGGGGGACGGGAGGACATGTCCTCCCCCAACTTTTGGACAGGAGGGACAGAATATCTTTTGTTCCCCCAACATTTTGTGATAAAAAGTAATGAAATTGTGCAAATTCCATGCTTACATTTTTGTTGGAAATGTTTCCCCGCAGCATAAATCCAGGGAATAAATGAGAAAAATGAACATTATCACTGGATTATCTGTAGACACAGTATACATATTTCCTATGTAAACTGAATTTTCATGATTGTTGAAAACTGTGGTGGTTTAATTTGATTTACCGAATCAGTGTGCACATGAACTTCGCTCAATCACGAATTCCTGCACTGGTCTGTAGCCTGCAATCAGAATACGATTGCCACCAGGCGCGTAGCCAGTGGGGGGAACGGGGCAATGCCCTCTCAATTCCAAATTTTCAGGTTAATAATATATTTGAAGTATAAACCAAAGAAATACTTCAGTACAAATCAACGAAAGTGCCTCAGGGAACCTATCCCACTTCAGCTTCTAGTCGAATACCAACTTGTATCTGACCTTTTTCAATCATAATCAATGACCGCAAGTAAAACAATTAACGCTTTTCGCAGCTGCTTTCGGCGCACCAGCTTGCTGTATTCCACCTAATGGTTATGTAAGCTTCATTTCAAGACCATCGCAAATTCCTCTCTGATAACAGTGGGTGTTACAAATATAAACTATCCTTGTTTCCAGTGTCAGCGTAGCCTTAAATCAATATCGTAGATTTTGGTTGTTGCACAGTTTTAAAACTGCATGTGTGAATATGGCGGTGATATACATTTTACATGTCTTGAAACTCAAACTTTGGCAGAGAAGAGATTCAGTTTCAAAGCCGTCTTTGTTGCGCCATAATCACTGTTTAGCAACAATATCATTCATTCTAGATATTTATTTGTGATGACGTGTATTGTGACGGTTCAATCGCAATTATGTGGAGTCTTAACGTTTTCATCAATGATTTCCCTTTACCTTGCTGTCGAGTAAAAAATCAGTCTTTTCAAGATATTAGACTCGACCTGCTGTTCATAAGCTCAGTGCTTCAACTTTCATCTGATGTTAAATACCACCCTATCCTACTGTAAATTATTTGAAATCATTTAAATGCAACGATAAGAGTCAGCAGCAAATCTAACGTACTGTAAGTGCAAGATGCTTTGTATTTTGCAAGTGCTGAGGGAACTGACACTGCCGTTACTTACAGATACTGAGACAACTTGCACAGAAATGGATATTAAAATAAAGAGGCAAGCTCTCGGAAAGGGGCCTCAAAACATCGCCATTGCGAAAGGTAGTTGCGGGATTACGTGGATAAAAGAGTTAAATTTGTTTCACATTTCAATGTATGAACTAAATTCAAGAGCTAAGATACATACGAAAGGAACAAAAATTTGTAAAATTTTGCAGCTACACAATTGAAAGCTGCCTCCAATGCCACATTTTCCCATAATTTTTGCTTTATTTTGAAAAACATATGACTTGCTTCAGAGCTTATTGAAATGTGGCTCTAGAGTGGCACAAAACCCTTTAACTAAACATGGTGCAAAGCTCTGGGGTCAGGCCCGTCTCAAGGATTTCACAGTAAGGGGGGAAAATATCATAAAGAGGGACCACATTTTTAAATACAAAATTGGATGTATGCAGCAACCGGAGGGCAAAACATGAAATGGGGGGCTGGACAACACGACCCCCCCGCTGGCGACGCTGTGTAAGGGGGGCACGGTGTCTCTGAAAAAGAGGGGCCCGAGGCGAATGCCTCGTTATGCTTCCCTAATATCCACCCTTGAGCTTGCAATCTGTCTTGTTGGCAAAGCCCATTTGACTAAAATGAAACTAAATTTGAATTTGTTCCCAATAGGGCTTCAAATTCCGCAGATAAGTTATTGTATTTTCAATAAGCCCGTTATTTGTACAAATTTAATTAAGTGCAGTGCTAAGCTACCTTTACATGCAGCTGAGCGTTGTCAAAAAGTTTTGTAATACTGGATTTGCTATTGTGTTGACAGTTTAATTCCATCATATATTTCAATGAAGTCAGCTAAATTTAGCAAAGTCTCATCAAACAATTTAAACGAAGTAAGTTTGAAGTAGCTACAAAGGTTTTACGGAATAGATTGAACATAGCCAAAAGATCTTACAGACTATAAAAAATCCAAACATTTTTCAAACGCGTTGAAAGACTCTAGCGTTTACGGTTATCAACTACATCGCTGAAAAATTAGATGACAACGGGATCCACTTCTTCTATGCGCGAAAGTTTTGTAGAAGACCTACTTTGGAAGTCGCGGTGTCTTCGAGCAAAGTCGCTGCTCGGCTTCGACTGAACATGCGGCGTTGGTGTACATCAGAAGCGTGTAAATACAGTATAAGCGCAATCGTAGTGGCGGCCGCGATGACTTCTTGCTCAAGTGCAATATTGGGCATTGGCAGGTTTACTAGCGCTTTTGCAAGAAAGGTTTATGAGCAAATGGTGGCATTGATCCAAAGTAGAAGCTTGGAACTTCACTATCAAAACTTTTAAAAGTTGTCAATTCAATGAAAGCATGGGCGTCGGAAGGATTTTTCCAGGGGGGGCAAGTAGGAGATATTCCCAAAATTTGTTCCAGGGAGGCCAAATATGATGAAATTTGTTTTTTATCCCTCGAAATTGAAAAAACAACCTTTTTTTGCTTATAATTTCAAAATTATAATTGGGCCCTCCGACGCCCATGAATGAAAACAGACTTTTATTGTTCAGGAGAAAACGCCAGAAACATGCACGTTTCATGGGTGATAGATGATGCTTTAAAAACAGGTAGCATTAAAAATATTTAAATGTTGAAACCCGGTTATTGTTTTCACTAGCCCTAACAAAATTTCTGGCTAGGCGCCTGGTTGCACTACTAGTATTTACCAAAAGATCTTGTGGTTTGTTTTTGATTTGATCTATGTGGTGATTATTAGTAGCAGTATATATCGAGACTGACAAATTTCAATTGATTATCACAATTTTTCAGCATAATTGCGTCTAGAATTAATGTGCTCTCAGAATTATTGTGTTTTCATATTAAATGCAGTGCTAAGTGCTAGATATAGCACCAGGGCCGGCCTTAGGCCGATGCAACCGACGCAGCTGCGTTGGGCCCCGCGCCTTGGTGTTTGGGTAGATTATTTGTCAGATGCACTTTGCGCTTGAGAATTCAGTAGAAACGCCATATAAATTTCATTGTTAACAAAGAACGCTCTCGTCAGAACTAGCAAATTTCCTCTCGAACGTTAGCAAACGT
>JGI24158J21664_10000944_pt1 | contig 30216 bp, 17 predicted proteins | sample Ectturendosymbi3_FD_21664 | JGI IMG/M metagenome (IMG submission 21664)
CTGTGAAGTAATCAAAGCAGGAAGTTCTGACCGTTGGTAAAATTTGGCAAGGCCGCCGGGCCTTGCGCTATTGATTGACAATACAACACAATGCAAGTGATATTCCTTATTCGTCAAGATGATAGAAAGTCTCTTAGAATGAAGTCAACAGCAAAACTGGAACATAATTTAAACCTCAAAAGGAACAGTTACATCCCCAAAATGTCTGTGGATCCTTGCCCCGTGGGGTCCACAACATTACCATGAGGAAATCAGCGAAAAAACAACATATAAACAATATCTGGAAAGACAGTCGCTGGTTTTGCCTTTAATGCCTGAGTACCTTTTGTTATTTCTTACGACCATAATCAAGAAAATGGCTGTTTGGAAAACTACATTCGTGTCAGAGCATTTAAACACAGACCAGCCCAGCTGACCAAGTGTTTTGCACTCGTTGTATGCTTTGCCTGTTGCAGTATTGACGATTCCAGCTAACAACACGGCCCGGGCAAACCGTAAAAGAGCGCAAAACACATAGTCGACTCTCATTCGACTCTCATGTTTTCTTTCAAACATGCACACATTTGCATTAACACAAATGCGAAGATGTGTTCAAAAGCCCTTTGTTCAAAGAAATAGTATGACTTCTAGCAAGAAATTCACATTTAATTTTTGCTGAAAACTTCTTATTTCTTATCTTTTGCACTCATAATAAGCAGTGACGAATCGCATAGTAAAGCACAATTTAACACGCTAAGCTTAGGAGAAAATACGACTGGTTACCGTGTTTGAAACATAGATTTTTCCACAGATGAAAACTTCAAGAAAAGTCCACATTTGTTTACATTCATTTTTGTACCCTGCTGATAATGTATTGCTACGCAAAGCAATGTCAGTTCGCTACCAATTTGCATAACTTTCATGTTATGCTACTGCTTGTAGGCCTAAATGCAATGTTTCCTAGTGAACTTTGCCAGTAATCTAGTAAAACGTGACAGCAAGCCTTGTGGTTTCTAATAAAACTTTCCACTTTATAATGGCATGTCGTGCATTTCACGCTTAAATCTGCAATGTTATCATATCTTTAAACATAAGCCCTGCTAACAGCATCATTACACAGCTACAAAAGCTATTGATGTTTTGTTGTATACCTACTCATTATAGCTCAGTTCTTTTTAGAGCGCTACACTACTACAAACCAGAGATGAGTGGAGTCACATTTGTGAGACTCCGACTCCGCTCCTGCTCCACGCTTTAAGACTCCTGCTCCTGCTCCGACTCTGAAAAATTTTAAAACATCAACTCCGACTCCTGTTCACACTCCGAAAACTTCCAAGTCACTCATATTAAAAAGATACTGTCTATTTTGCCTCATGAGGAAAAATACGTGTCGTGGCTATTTTTCCTTTGATACAACAGCAATGGTTGAAATAGTCATGTGACTAGCACAGTGCAGAGAAACACAATATGTTGAGGTTTAACATTATGACTTAGCCTATTCTTTACACAACGTAGACAAACAGCCACTCAAAGCTTGCCCATATTTAAATCAGACATTGCGGTAAGCTATGTAGGTCATGTATTCCAAACTTGACATGTGATCACTTCAAACACATGTGTGCAGCTACTGAAAAAATAACTTCAGAACTGTTTATGTCTCATGAGGCAATATTTAAGTAGTTTAAGCTTCAATAATTCACCAGACAGATGACAAGGATTTGAAGTGAGTGTTAATTTTCAATTTTTGCAAAAGACTCATTTTAAATCTTCGAGGTCAGGAGCTGATCACCTGTTCACAAATATTGAATCATACTCTAACTATGTGCCCAAATAAAACTCTGAACTATGACTGTGCCAAACTGAGCTATTAACATGAATATGGAAGCAAATCGTACAAAAAAATTAGCAATATGAACATATACATTACGCATAACTTGGGCTACATTCCCTTTCAAATTTATCATAGGCAATTGAGTTGCAAAACAATAGGTTATCTTCAAAGCTACAACTGAACTATCAGGGCAAACATCCAACTTTGTTCAGTATGGCTCCAAAATATGAGCAGATGTTGGCCCATGCAANCGACAGCTTGACTAGAAATCTGCACAAAGCAAATAAACATTGTATTGCACTGCTGCAACTTAGGCCTACTTACTTCTAACATCATCGTCAAATCCTGTCACTAGGCCTACAGTGTATAGGTCAATTCGGCGCACTGCCACTTCTCTACAGTATAATCTGTTTTGTTAACCATTGTTTTTTGTCATGTGTCTTGTGTTATTGCCCACATCATTTACCAACATTCTCATCGTTTCGACGTGGATTCCGAAATTCCCGAACTGTGTTGTCACTCACGCATTGCATTTTGCGTAGGCCATAACTTTAAAACCATCATTAGTGGTGAAATGCTCGGTGCTCTCATCCAGTGTCACACTGGGGATATATGACGACACTGGTCGTAAAACATGTCTCAATTAATTTAATTATGTTTGACAACAACAAGCACCATTACAGAAATCAGGTCCCTTAAAATTTTTGATTGGATCCTGCACATATTTTAATATTGACCCCGGCTCCGGCTCCGGCTCCGGCTCTAACCTAAAATATTGACTCCGGCTCCGGCTCCTGCTCCAGCCTAAAATGTAAATTCCGGCCGGAGTCCACTCCGACACTTCGGCTCCGTGGTCATCTCTGCTACTGACCCGGTTTGATAATCTGACTAGAAAGTAGGATGTTGTGGTAGCTAACGTTTTTCTTACTTCTACAACAGTGGTTCTCAACCATTTCGCTGAAAGGAGCCAAATCCAAACCTACGAATTTTTAGAGTGCAGCGCAAAACAAAATTTTACCAGAAGACAATTGACACGTTTTNATTTATTGCATTAACGAAGTCTGTTTCACAAAATTTTAGAGGTGTTACTGAAAGACACTGCCCATGGAAAGGGGTCCTTTCCCAGGAAAGATTCAGACACTAAGCTCTTACAGAGTATATATTTGGCCTGCGAAGTAGGCATCTTGAACTATTATTCAAATAGAATCTGTTGCAGAAGGATTTCTAAAAGCCTCACAAAGGATGCTTAGGAGTTGCATGCGGCACTTAGAACAGTGTTTGAGAACCATTGTTCAACAAGTAACACCACGCCTGCCAGCTATGATGTCACAGCCTTAGCAATTATTAAACCAAAGAAACATCAAAGTCTTGCAGATCCATTATTGCAGTCTGGAGTCGTAACTCATAACAATCGCGTTTGGTGTGCTACAAAGAGCACACGTAAGTTTATTTGGCAAAACCGTTGGTATCTAGGAAAGGTGCCGGAGCTACCTCTCAAATGGCCATAGCTCCGGCTCCGCTCCTAAATTTTCACCTGAACTCCGGATCCGGCTCCTGATTTTTAATTTGAGCTCCGGCTCCAGGCAGAATGCCCAGCTCCGGCGCTCCGACTCCGTAGGCCTAGATTATTTTCACAAGAATTCTGAACGTAATATTAGTGTCGTAAGACAATGGCTTAGTTCAGCTTTTTAATCAATTAGTTCAGCTATTTAATACTTTCTTTAAATAAAATTCTTTGAATCCACTACCCCGTGCTTGCTTTATCGGGTTTGGGGTGCGAAAACGACGTGTCGAGAGTGAAAAGGGAGCGATGGAATAAAAAAGTTTGAGAAACACTGCTTTAGACCATCTCGCGATACTGTAGACATGATCTTCTGTGCTCGGCAACTCCAAGAAAAGAGCCAAGAATAACAACAACCACTCATGTTCATCTTGTGGGACTCAAGAAAGCCTTTGACAAAGTTTCTCGTCCTGCCATGTGGGCTGTGCTTGCTCATTTTGGATGTCCAGAAGACTTCATAACCCTGATTTGTGCTCTCCATGATGGCATGGTTGGTAGAGTTTGCCACCAAAGCATTCTTTCAGAACCTTTTCCAATTACTGGTGGTCTCAAGCAAGGATGTGTCCTGGCCCCAAACTGCTTTTCATTATACGTGGCTGCAATGCTAAATGAAGTTCCACCATCAAGCCCTGGCATTAGAGGAGACCGGGTAAAGTTGTTGCGATTTTCACGTAAATTAGTATAACCACCATTGCACAACAGCTGCAGCAAAGAAATTTTGCAGAAGTTTTGGTACATCCTTCAGGTAATAAACCCAACAAACAAACCAGAAAAATTCATACGCTGAAAACTTTTATTGAATGAAAAGTGAGGTGGTGTCAAGTGTAACAATTGACCCCATGGGCGGGGTATATTGTTACACACCATGGGGTAACCTGTTACAAGAACGCAAACATGCAATTATTGCAGGAATAAGCTTGTCAACTCAAATGCAGCAAGACCTCATAGAATGAGAAGCCATACGCTGTGATAGGGAGCTAAACATTCAATTTTAAAATGTCGTTTCTGTCACCAGGCATAGCTTTCTAACTGCAAACACATTCAAGTTAAAAACAACGCATGCTCAAAAGTTGCAAGAAAACGAATGTAAAGGTTTAAGAACACAATCAATGCAATAAACCATCTCAGTCACAGCAGTAATACAGAAAAATTAATGCAGTGACTGGACTAATGTGCAGTGGCACTGTAAATCACAACAGTGTTTTAATCTTGGCAAATATCACAAACATATAGGCCACTACAATCACTACAAACTGCATGTGACCAACCTGTGCATTTTATGCACTTCATCCACATCTCACCAAGGGCAGATTTAGAGTAGAAGTCATACAGACTAAAACATGGACACCAGACATGACCTTCGTTCTGTTCTGTTTGGCAGAATTGGCCCTCGAGGTTTACTGCAAATTTCTGCAACTCTTTGATTCTTTTAACATCTTCTCAGCAGACAATGTCAAGATAACCAAATTAAGTTTTCGTAGTGATGGTGCTTTTTAACGTTTGGACCGGCTTTAGGATGAGGATAGATCATCACTTGTGCATGTCACGACACCTGGTGACATCGTATTTTTTTCTGGTGATACACCTGATTGAGGCGGCTTGCTGGCTACGGTTGTGGTGCTGGAGCAACAACGTTGCGAACAGCCACGATAACCCTGGTAGATTAAACTGCGGAGTACTGTGCTCCTGTTTGGTGCCGCAGTGCTCATACCTGCCTCACTGACCCAGCCATCATCGACGCCTTGCGAAATGTGACTGGATGCCTGCGTCCTACACCAGCGGACAACCTTCCAATTTTCGCAGGCATCCAACCTGCTAAGCTTCGTCACATCGGAGCCACACTATCTCTAGGACGCCGTTCTATGGAGCCTGGACATCTGCTCCACTCAGCGCTTACCCGTCCATCGAGTGTAGATGCAAGGCGCCTCAAATCGATACACCCATTTGTACCCGCCGCACAGCAACTCATCAGTTCATCTGACAACAACAACATATACGTGCGGCAGAGTGGGCGTATCATCAATGGAATGTGGAGTGGGCGAACAACCCCACAAGACTCCGTATTTTAATTCCGGACACCGGTACACACACCCCCTGAATGACCCTCCCAAGAAGAGCCCAGGACCTACTTAACCGCCTCCCACCGGTGTCGGACGTTTCCGCTCCTGCTTGTACAAATGGAGTATGGCCTCCTCTGCGGCCTGTGAATATAGCGCAGAAGAACAAACCGTCCACCATGTTGTCCTCCAATGTCCAATCCATCGACCTCCCCATGGACTGCACAGCCTGACGGTTCTGGACGATGAGACAATCGAATGGCTGCTCAAGACCTGCCCCGAGATCTAGTGCGCCCAAGAAGTGGATAAAAGAAGAACTAGCTCAAAAGAAGAAGATCATCTACCAAAGCAGAGTTCAGCACTTCGATCCAAGCACAAGCTATTCTCAGCCTCCGGCAATAGTTTCGACTTGATTTTATGCCATACGTTCAAATTAATTAGTCATTGCTGTTTGTAAAATACACGACTATATTCTGACTCGAGTCCGGCCGGGAGCCTATTTCGTTTATATTTGCTTCTGTTACGCGTTGCTGAGTGGTCACGAGGTGGCTACTAGTGGCTAGGCTACGTGCAGTGCGATGCTAACTGCAAAAGGAAAGTGGGCGTAGGTTGCGTGCTGTTGAACGCCTTGGTTTGCTTCGGCAGCGTACGGGTCTGTCCTGTGATACTATCGTGTGCCAACGTTTCGCGGTATTGAGGTGACAGTCTAGTAGCTCTTACCACTTCCTGTGATAGGATGGATACGTTGTGGAGCATAACTGATTATTTGATGGACTTCAACAAGGTGCGAAGGTTTCAGGAACTGTGTGGATTGCAACCAAAAAAAGGTCTTCAGATCCGTACTGCTCTTGAAAATAATAAAAAAAATTATAATAAGACTAACAAACTTTATGCCGAGTCTAAAATAAGTGACCAGGAGTTCTATGATGACATTGATGGCCGAAAAACACCTGGTGATTTTGGAACTGATACAATTACAAGTGATTCAGACTATTGCACCCAAAGCTCTTGTGATGATGTACGTGGATGTGTTTATAATGACAACGATGAAGCTAAGGTAGAGTCACAAAACTATCAAGTCAACAACTGGTTTCTGTATTACTTATTTCGGTTTGGATCAGCATTGGGCCATGAAGCATTTTATATTACTTTCCTTCCATACATCTTTTGGAACATTGATCCATTTGTTGCAAGGAAGATGATTGTTGTTTGGGTGGTGACAATGTAAGTTCACTGATCTATGTTTTCAAAATATTTTTTCATTTTAACCTTGTATCTATCATATTGAAGGGTTTGAATTTATAGCCATAATATTATGTTTTAAAAATGATAATATTTGTAAGATTACTAGATAAAATTATTTTCCATCCACTGCCTTATAGCTTCAATTCTAGTGTTTTTTTTATGCATTATATCTCACATGTGTCACTTTATGATTTGAATCACAAAAACTATTGTGAAATAAACAAAAGGCTACAGATCTGCCAGAGGACCTTCATTTTTGAAAAGTTATTCATCTGCTATTTGTAATGTGACATTGACGCATGACGAGTGTGGAGTAGACTGCAGTACACTTTTTTGTCAGCAGACATGACAGTCTCTCTGTGGTACAAACACATACTCTAGTCTGTGCACAATGCAGGTCGATAAAAACAGATAAAACATAACATTTTGCAACGGCATTGGAGCCAGCTGAATCACAGGGTTACATACACTTCAACGTTTTGCAACAGCATTGGAGGCAGAACCACAGGGTTGTTAGAAACATACTAAACTGCAGTACACTTGTTAAAAACATATTAAACCTGAACCTAAGCTTTAAAGCTAATCTAACTCCTAAACATAAACCCTAAACCTAAAAGTAACCCTAATGCTAAACCGTCAACCTTAAACCTAAACCAAAACCCTCAACCTAAGTCCCAAACTGTAAACCTAAACCATATATCTGAACAGAAAGTACTACAAAAATGAAAGCTGCCATGGTGAGAGCCAAACCGAAAACTATTCGCACAGCAGATGTAGATGCATCTGCTAGCCCAGTGGTGGTAACAGGTCGATCGCTGAGTCTCAGCTGGTCGATCACGCCTGATTTTGCATTGAATTGGCAAGATACCTAAAAATAACAATTTTCAATCAATGTTCCTTTTTATTGCATTTTATGACATTTTCTACTTGTGACTTTATTACTGACCGGTCGATCGCAAGTTATCAAGAAATTGTCCAGTCGATACCAGTCAAAGACAAGTTGGCCACCCTTGCGCTCACCATGATGGTGCCGTTAAAGTGACAAACTCAGCGTTTCATTCAAAACTCATCATACATGGCAGACCTATAGCCATTTCCTGAACAAAAACATGACACTTACCATGCAAAAAATAGAAATCAAATAACATTATTGGAAACAAAAAAATTAACAACAGTATTCATTGAAACAAAAGGGCAAAGAAAGATGAAACGCAAAAATAAGTGTCAAGCAATGTCAGCAAGAGAAAAAAGTGGTCAATGAAACTAGAAGAGCGCATTGACGCTTAGGATACTATACAGTCATAAAAAATCCTTATTAGATTATGCATTCAAGTAAGTATATACTCTCCACAATGGGGTTAAGCAAGGAATCAATCAGAAAATCATATATAGAAAATCGATTTCACATAAAATTATGCATTGTTAGTCTTGAAATCTGCAAGCAAGGCTTACAGGTGAAAAGTTGAAAGGCTAAAATAAGAGCAGGGAAAGCAAACAAACTGAAGAATAAATGAATAAGTCACAACACAAACTGCAACAATCAAAAAGTGGAAAATACATCTATTTTACTGGAACATCGAAACTAACAGACTGACACTAGCAATGTTTGAGAAACTCCACAGATCTATTAATAATACTCAAAACAACTTGCTACTAAGAACACGGTAGAATACATGAGTTTGCATTTGTCACAGTTGCAACCAATCTTTTGAGCAGTTATGTCCATCAAAGTTAAGTCACTTGCTTAATGAAAGCCATACATTGAATGACCTACATTGTTCTCAGCAAACTAAACTTTAATTTAACTTACACTACTGAAAGCACTTGAATCCATACAGCAGTGATAATGCCTTTTAAGCACCTCTATAATCACTCCATAACTGTAATGTCATTGTGAATTCCAAGTGCCGTTGGAATCACAAAGTAGATCTCAGTTTAGTGCAAACAAACAAAAGGGGTAGAAATCAGAAAACTAGAAATGAGTTTGCACCTCAGTGGACACACCGGAAATCTGCCAGTACGCAATGCACATGTGATAGAGTGGCACTGAGGCACACTGCATAATAAAAACATCAAATTTAGGATTATTAATTGCCCATACACAATAACCACACCTTCAAGTGGGCCACACAAAACCTTCAAAGGGCTGCATGCGGGCTGTGGGTTGGACATAGCAGCTTTAGAGTGTTCCTTTGAATGCTATGATGGGAGTAAACAATTGCGCTTGATCACTGGACAATAAAAAAGGTCGAACCACGTCAAAGATTGCAAAAAAAGTACTTCAAGAAATATTTCGCATGGTAGAGGTTCATTTTCTGAATACACTGTTAATTTGTGCGTCAAGTTTGTGATACCAATTGTCTTCAAAGTAAATCAGAGTGAAAACTTGGTTTTTCAACAAAAGCAACAGTGTATAAGGTTGTTTACTTACTATGCCATTACTTTTCAAATAGTGCTGTGACAAAACCATTTGGTCATGTCAGTTTTGCAATCCTGTACAACTGCAAACCTAGAGCTTTTAATTGTTGTAGATTATGCACCTCATTAATCTGTGCTTTTAGTGCAAGGTATAAGCAAAGTGGTGCTAACAGTATGCAAGAGCAGATATGATAAACTAATTTTGAGCTTTAGGTTTTGTGTGGTGTGTTTTCTGTTTTAAAAGCTCAGATATATATCTGGTGTCAAAGTTTTCATAAATATAAAATTAATTTTGAAAAGGAAAGAGAATTCTAAGACATACAATTGTTTTGTTTTGTCAATGCTTGTTTTCAAATTGACATCTATTCAGGTCTAAACATTACTGATAAAGCAATGGAATCACATGCATTAAAAAACATTGTGTTTTAAATGTTTGTATGACATTTAAGACTAAGAGCGCAAAAACATGGTCATCCCGTTGTTGACACTGGGTGGACAAGTGTAAAATCTGTTAACCACTTTAAATGTCTGAAGATTGTACTTAGATACTAAGCTCTCAGATGATAAAGACATTCAGAGACAACTGTGTTATCAATATTGTGCAGCAAACAATCTGAGCTTCTTTTTCGTGATGTTCACACACAGTAAAAATGTACTTTCTCATTCCTTCTGTACATCCATGTATGCATCACAATTATGATGTAATTTCAGGCATACATGCAGATATTGCGTGTGACCCATAATTTTGGATCCATGCAGGGCTCTATATAACTTGCCATGGCAATCGAGTGTTAGTTGTCATCAGGTTCAATGCAACATTCCTACTATAGTGGATTTACCTTTTCGCATTATGACTTGCCGTTTCCTGCTCGCTATTGTATCCCGTACGTTATATCAATTTTTTTAATGTTTTACCACAATTTGAAAAACTATTGGTGTCTGTAACTAATTTGAAGTATGTTAAATTACAGGCTTAATTTATGTTCAGAGGGATAAACTTCAATGAAAAAACAGGCTTCTGTACGCATTTGCTGGAATTGAGTTTCAATTCGGAGTGCAACCAAGGTTTTGCATGTGTGTGTGTGTTCATCAGGCACACATTTCTGCAAAGCACATTGCTTATAGTGTCATAAGTAAAATGCCATCGGTGTGCAGAAAGAGATTATTTTCTCATTTGCTACAACTGTCTTTTTTGATTGCTTTTACACGATCTTGATAAAAGTGATGTAAGTTTAATGCTAGTATCGCAATCATTTTTACTCTACCAGTGGTGGTGATGTGATGATGAAAAGCTCAGGCCTAACCCTTAAAAATTAGCTATCATGAGTTCATCTACACTTCTGCTTGAGTTAATTTTAGGCTGAACTAACTCACGTGGAAAAATTTCAATATGAGACTTCCATGCAAGGTCTTCCGTCACATGTGTTTTACTAAATGAACTATCATTCAGGTTTTGCACAGCTCATGCATACTTGGGATTATGATAAGTTGTTTGTTTGCTTATGAATTGAGTAATTAGCATTGCATTTGATTCAGGTAAAACTAATTTTAGACTTGCTATGTCAGAAATGAAAAAAATATGAATAGTGTAAGTGCATAAACTAAGCCAGTGCACCTGAAACAATCACTTGCGTCTTGTTAAAAGTGGTTAGTGGATACCGTATTTATTCGATTGTAATCCACACAACATGGTGTTTAAAATTAATGTAAGCCACTCTTGAACATAGGTTGCCTTAGCCTTTGAGGATACTTTCATGTACTAGCATGCTTGGCATTTAATTGGCAACTCTGGTAATGATACTTCGCCACTGCAATTGCCTTCTGATCATCATAACCCCTCCTGTGACGGACTGTGTATGTGATGCTGAAGAGAAGAAAGAGAATGCGAAAAAGAGTTTGAGCGTCATCTAGACCAGTGGTTCTTAACCTTCTCTCTGCCGTTGATCCCTTAAGTAAATGTCCTTTGTTTCAACACCCCTGACTTTACAGAAGTTGTAAAAGCAAATGCACTGTATTTATTGGTAAATTTATCGATCAAACTTGTTGTCAAGTACGTAAGGTCTTGCGTCCCCCTGGAAATTTGTTGTTGCCTACCTGCAGAGGTGTGCCTCCCCGGTTAAGAACCACAATTCCTCAGCTGTTTGGAGTAGAAATGGCAAATCATTGTTAAAAGCCTACACTCATCTTTGTAACAGTACATTACTCTTTAATGCATATAGTACTGTAGTTGTGCAAGACTGTGTGGAAGAACATTTAAGGTATTAAATCATCAAAGATATATAACCCAAAGACTTACGTTTCTACGGTGCAAGTTTTATTCTACCACTTCTACCTTCGTGGTATCATCAGCGGAGCACAGAGCTATTTCCTGTCAGTAAACACCTGTTTTCATCTCTTATTCCAGTGGTTCTTAACCTTTACAAACATGCCAAACTCTTACGTAGTTTTCCAAGCATTTGTCGAACCCCATTTTTGCCAAAGGTGACCATGGTTAGCTTACTGTGATATAACCACGCTTTTATTCATGTTTCAGATGACCTTCATCGAACCTTTGAAACTACTCCGTCGAACCCTAGGGGTTCGCTCGAACCCAGGTTTAAGAACCATTGTCTTAGTTGACCCCCGATTTGTCTACAAAAAAAAAACAGGCTAAAATATCAGTCTTTCCGTGACAGGCTACATAAAGGGCTTCGTGATAGACTCAGCAGTCACTCAGTCGCTGCTGTGTAGGCGAATATCAGTGTAAAGTGATCGTTCTTTTGTGCTCTTTCCTGCGTACGGTGTGACATTAAGCGTGAACTTTGATTTTTACTACCTCAGGCCGTGATAAGTAGTAACCGTATTTTGCAGGCATTTTGTAAATGCGCACGAAAATTTCGAATTTCTAAGTTGCTCTTCAACTGCTGGATGTGTTCTCCGGAATCGTAACACCGTCCAAAGTAGCGAATAGCCGAATAGCCGAATAAGCCTGTTTGGAACGTGTCTTGTTTGCAGCGAACTTGTCGTTTTGTTTCCTGCAATCTTTCCTTAGTTGTTCACCAAAGAGCAAACATCGCAACGAAAATCGCTTACGGCTGTTTTGTGTGCGAATGTTCCAAGTGCTCGATTGAAGATTGCATCTGTCGATGACCGCTTTTGGCGTTTCACGCCTTGCCGGAGAATTTTGTCAGGCAGAGCATACATTCCTTTCAAACAAGTTTATTTATCGACTGCACAGCTATTCTGTGATGGTATTCGAGACTGCTCTTCAGGCCAGGCGTCTATGTGTGTAATTCATAAATGCTGAAAGAATTTCATCATGAACAACGTCGAACAGTAGTTTGAAGATGTTTTCTCTCAACTAGAAAATTACTCACCATATCTGCCTCATGAGAAATTTGTTACATCAACAGTGTTGCATAACTTCTTGCGACAATCTTGTAGAAACACTCCACTTGTTCAGATCTTCTTGCCGAACAAGCAATAAAATACTTGTGACTTTCCAAAAATTATCCTTTTGCAAGTTACAAGTGAAGTAAGAGCGGTTTATTTTCATGGAAATACACGAAAATTTCGTCCACTTCGTGATAGTAGCTGTAGGGGAGAAAAATAGTTTCAAATGGTAAGTAAAATAATTTGAAACCAATTTCCTTTTTCTCTTTTATTTGTCACACCAAATTACCTCCTTCAAAATATTCGAAGGACGCTACAAAACGAGCGTCACCTCCTCTTTACTTAACCTTGAGGGTGTCTTGTTTTCTTTTTTATTTGAAAAAAATTTTTGCATGAACTACTGGGCTCCCATAATCCAACAATGCTGGAGTATTTGCCAACTCATGCAAGCGGTGACTTTAGCTTTAAGGTCGACAAAATAATGTGCGCGTGGCATTTCGGACTTACCATTCTTAATAGGTATATTGGACAAGCGTTGAAGGACTTGATCCAGTGGCCAAGACCCACTTGGCCTCCTGTGTTTAAGCTTGAGAAGAGAGTTGATGCCGAATACGGTGTGCCTTCGACCCACGCTATCGCCGGAACCGCGCTACCCTTCTCTTTCCTCATGGCTCTCTATGGCAGACATGAAGTGAGTACATGCGTATTAGTTATGTATTAACTTTAAGACAAAAAAGTAATATACTTACACTGTTTTTTGTTTGAACTTAAAGCGCCACCCTTAAAATTCTACCGTGTAAATATTTTGCCTTGTTACTGTCGTCCTTAACATCGGTTTTGCATTTTTAACTTGCATTTAGGTGCGTTATACTGTCCATCAATCTCTCACTTCACACATTGCTTTGTTTTCCAGTTCAGCTTGGAGCTGGGAGTGACTCTTGCTTGCTCATGGTGTCTTCTCGTTGTTCTCAGCCGGCTGTACTTGGGAATGCACTCAATCCTGGTAGGTATCGTCAACAAACCGGGTAAACTGCTAAGATTTGTATGCATTTTCAGTAGCGTATATGAACCGTGCGATGTGAGCGTCGAAGTTCAACGTTCACGTGCATTTTTTAATAGACAGACGCCTCGTCCATTTATAAGCCATTCGTTCGACGTTCAAAAATGATTTCAGGCAGTTCATTTTGTTTGCAAATTTTCAATAGTGTTGTGTAAGACCTTTCACGTAAGTGGTATGACTGCACTACTTTTCGTATTGCCTCAGCTTGCGTACAGCCCTTAAATTTGCAACTTAGATTTCTGCTGCGACAAAATGAGCGTAGGGAAGTATTTTTCAAAATATGACATCCATATTGCCTAAACCAGGAGTCGGCAACGAGCCATATGCGGTTCTTTAGCTACTCTGAAATGGCTCTCTCTGAATTCGACAAACCTTGGAATTTCAGTTTGCATTTGATTTATTATTGCTATTAGAATTATGTTGAGTACAATTTAGCGTATATCCATATGAAGTCGCATGAAAAATAAAACGTTATCAACGTTTTGTGACTCCTCACCAGTCATATCGGGTGGAAAATGAAGCAGAATGGCGCTTTTGTTAAAAAAGTTGCCGGCTCCTGTCCTAAACCATGCACCAACGAAGCGTGTATGCTTCTTTCGGAATGTGTACGCAAGCAGCCACAGTGAGCCTTTGCAGCAAAAGGCTGACCCAGTATCCGCTGGACAAAAACCCCACATAGTCAGCCTGAAAGATACCTTGCTCAGCGTGTTAGAGCGATTTCGTTTTCGTAGCTACTTCGTTGTTTTTTTAATGTATCTGGTTACTCACACTTCGTTAAAACAGCAACACACAATAGTAGTGACATTGTTTGGATCGGTACGAAAACGGAAAGTTTATACCTATTTATTTTTGAAAGTTGGTCATTCCCCGTCTTTTCTGGTCCCTGAACGTTTGCTTAAGTTTATGTGAGTTTAACGGCTGTAGATAGTGTATCCGGCTTACTTCAAAATGCAAACTGTTGACATGCCCTGACAATAGGTTTGTTTTTTTTCGCTGAGACATTTTGGTCATTTGTCTCACAGTTGTGTCAAAACTCACCAGTTTTCAAACATTCTGACCGAAATCGCTTGATCTTTTCCGGTCATTTCACAAATATTTCGGTCTATGACCTGAAAATGACAGAAAGAAAACAGCTGTAGGTACTGTGATGCCAGAGCTCTTTTTGAAAATTTTGTAAGGTGCATTTTAAGAAAGATACATAGGGAGCGCGAAAACGGGTTCGGCTTATACCCTTGTGCCATATGCATAACTGTGATCGGTTCAGGAAATTCCTAACTGGGAATTACAGCACGCTAGCACTTCAACAAAACACTGGTTTTAGTGGAGCTGGCAAAGTAACAAACCTTCCATTGGAAAATTTTTCGCTTGTTTTCGAAAAACTTACGCTTTTTTGCAAAAAATATCCTTGCCGCGAACATTTCTCCAGTACATAGATTCGGCGAAGTTTTATTACACCACAGCATGCCAGTTGTTTACACGTAAGCTCATTTTGCAATATTGCTGCTTGGCATATGCTACCAGTCGCTGTCAATTGAATCTCACCTTTATTGCAGTCTTGTGAGTTTGATTTTAGCGCTGTTCACAGCTACACCCTTTAGCTTTCCGAAATCGGCAAGTGGTAATGCGGCGGATCAACAATCTGGAAATTTCTGAATTCTCAGGGCAAAGTGCAATTATACTGGAAAAACTGAAAGGAATTGCATGATGCATTTGTCGACTGCATGAGCACATTCCTTGCTAACTGGAAACTCCAACGAATTTCATACGCCGATTTGCGTTGCTAATCACCTTCTTGTTTTTTGTTTGAACGTGGTCTGCATTTGCAGGATGTTATTTGTGGCGTGTTGATTGCTGGAATATATTTATGGCTCGGCTGGCCATTTATGGATATGGTTGAGGAATACACCATTAAGTCGAGATTCGCTCCATTGATCATTGTATTATCTCATTTCTTACTGGGTAAGTATCATTGTTTCGCAACTTTTCTGTCGGGAACACCATTGTAAACACACTTTGTTTGGTCGTTTTTTTCTTGATGATATTTTATGATTGTTCCACAGCGACATCGAAAGGTTTCTTAAAATAGCTTAAACTGTTTGGGATAGTTTTCAACGACTTTTCCGTATTCCGCGCTTACCAACGCCGAACATCTTCATTTCTTCCCCCCCAAAAAAACACGGAAAAACGTAAGTGCCGAAGTATAGCGTTGCAACAAAACCAATTCAATTGCTAAACAATAAGCTTGTCAAACAAATCATCCGCATGAAACTTATACAGAAATGCGTATTCAATTTTAGTGATGACCCTGGTACTCTCGCTGGGTAATTACCAGAAAATTTCAAAAGAGAAAACGTGACAATTTTTATCGAAACCCCCCTTTTTCGCAAATGTCAAACGTTCATCGTTGCTTGGCTGAAATGTCCGTGACGACACTGAGAGCACGTTTTACTAAGAACGTGGTAGGAAATGACAGATGTGTTTGTTCACCTGCCACAGCTAATTTGGCGTACGGTAGTTAGCACAGACTTCGACATAGTTTTTTCTGTAACGGATCGAAGTGTTGATAAAAAGTATCATCTATTGATCTCAAAAGCAATGCCATTCCAAAAAGATGATACCAAGCTTTTTAAATTCGTCTTACTCTGGTGGAAACTGCACCTTTACAACGAAAATCTTTCGCACAGCACGCCAACAATTCACGCCTCAGGTGCACGTTTGAAATACCACGACACCGTTTCAGCAAATACGCAACAGCCGTCGACGTCAGGGCTGTCGGTTACGCAAAAGAACACGTTTTTGAATTTCACCAGGCGCTATGTCATATGTATATAGATTAACAGAACATTGAGGAACAGGTTGCTGAACCGCCAACCGGCCGCCCGTAATTACGCGAAACCAGTGAAAGCCCTGATTCTTGAACTAGATTTCAGATTCATTTTTTCGCGTTGATCACATTTTTTAGCACGGTTGGATTTATGCACTTGAAAATATTGCTTCGTCTCTAGATTGCTGCTTCGCTGATTCTGCTTTTTGAATTTCGAACTAATAGCGGCAGTTAATTTTTGAAAGTGCAGTTGTGGACAGGATAAAATCATGTCTATAGTCGGCTAAGATTTCAAGAAAAACGTAGGTGTTAGTGATCCCAGTTGGGTGGTTTTTCTTCTCTGTCGTTACCAGCCTTGTTTATTAATTTCAAGCGTGACGGTTCCGCTCAGGAAGTACTCAGCGCGTGCAACTAAACGCTGCAATAAAGTCGCGCTAAACAGGCATTGCATGCAATGCAAACGACAAACACAGTGTCTTCAGCGCTTGACATTTGTTGAACTTTCAACTCTGCGCGTGATACCGCCGGGTCGTGCAAACAATAAAATCTGGAGCAAAGTGCACATAGAAACGCAACAAATGAGCAAGAAGCTTGGCCGACACGAACTCTCGCGCGTGCCAACCGACGCCTGATTGGGAATTTATCTGCGCAGGAGTCTTCTACCCGAGCACTGAACACTACAGCACAACGAGGGGCGACACGGTGGTCATTCTCGCGTGCGGGGCAGGCATCCACTGCGCGTCTAACTTCGTCTACCAGTATGGGATCGATTTGTAAGTATTTCGACGTGGTCGTGAATAAGCACTAGCGGAGCTTTTGCGGGGCGATCCACCGGTGTGTTCGTTGCTGGTATTGCACATAATGGAGTGACACTAGAAGTGCAGACAGGTGATTTTTTGTAACATGAGACACAGGAGCATAGCTGTGTTTACGTCAAATGCGCGTGTAACATCAATTGTTTGTTATTAAGTATATCCCTCGGCAATCCGAATTTTTGTTGGTCAGGATCTATTCAAGGGCTGGGCCATTTTTGAATATTAAAAGTTCTAATTAAATGACATGTTGGGCACATTTTCTGTGGAACCAGATCTTGAATTCTATGTTTCAAACTGCTCGTTTGGTTTCGCGTAAAGTGCCCTCATAAGACGGTAAACGTCTGCAAGGTTGGTGAAAAGAAAATAAGTTGGCTTAATGCTTGCCGCTATTTCGCTTCTCCCCATTTGAAATCGTTTTAATGATCTTGTAATACAAACGAGAGGCAGAGTCACTGGAAGAGAGAGGTTCTGCATTCCGGAGAAACATGGTTTCGGTTCTGATACAGTGTGAAGTGCTGTGTTCTGCTATATCAGGATGCCTAAAATAGCGCATTGCTCAAAATAGTGGTGACGGCCTGCATTGCACTGTTCTGTATGCCTTGTTTTCGGTAGTTCACGTTTGAACACTCATGCTATTGTGAAAGTAACAACGCAATTGTGCTTGGCGAGCTTTAATTCAGAAGCATTCCTGGTCCCGCACCCGTGACTATATTACTGTCACGTCACAACCGTGCGGCACTATCACAACAATCGCACAGTTACGAAACAAAACTCTGCTCCCAACTGAAAATGGCGGCGTGTTGTGCTTTCTGCTGTACAAGACGTCACCTGCACCGCGTTTAACATGTCACCTCTTCATACACAGTGAGCCAAACGGGGAACGGCCATTTCCACTGATACCCGGTGACCTGAGCTGCCTCGGCATCAACATCGCGCGCTTCGTCGCCGGCGTAGCGATGCTCCTAGTCACAAGAGCTGTTGTGAAGACCCTCAGCCTTTCCTTGATATGTCACGTGTTAGGTGTATCGAAGCGTGACCGACAGGCGCGTCAACGTAAGGACGTCGAAGTCCCTTACAAGTTCGCGACGTACCTGGCTGTCGGTTTCGTGACCGTGGCTATCGCTCCCGGGGTCTTTGACCGGCTCGGTTTGGTTTACTGGCCCCGGGAACAGCTTGACAATCTCATGAAAGTCAGTGTTGTTAGGTAACTTTTTCCACATCAGAAGCCGGTGATCTTTCTGCGCAGTGTTTTTGTAAACTATTTCTTTTTTCAAAACAGAGAATCTCGTTGAATCGGTAAACTTTGTCTTTTATTTTTTTACTTGAGTGTGATGGATATGTCCCAAAAGTTTCTTGTCGGTGTTTGCTCTTCTGTACAGTATGCACGCAATCAACTGAACTCACCCTCCCTGTATTTTGTAAATAAAATCAAGCGACGGTCAACGTTTTGCGATTGGAAGCTACCGTTTTAGTCAACGTGCAGTTTCGTCGCGCGTAACCCGTTTACGGCGCGCAATCATGTGTAAAAAAATCTCGCGAAAACTGCATTCCAATCGGCAAGTTCTCTTTTGTGGTACGTGGCGCGTTTATCCTATTTTGTATGCTGTAATTCCACGCTCTTGCTGGTGCATGCAGGATTGTTGATGATATATCGTACCAGTGTCTCTGTGTGTGTGCGTGTGTATGTGTGTTCGCGTTCACCCACGCTTCTGTTCCTTAATTCCCTTTCTGACGCAGTAATACACGTGCACGTGCCTTCGAAGATTGTTCGTAATCAAGCGAAATTGTGTCATTGTGAATTGTATTTCTCGCAAAAACGCCCGAATCGATTGCCTTTATTTTGTCTTGATAGTTGATCGTGAAAACGTTTTTTTTGCGCACACCAATCTATGCCTTGTAGCTAATCATCATCGCAATCTACATGACGTAACGCTGAGCCTTCACCGGCGGTCTGCGTGCACTGCTCTCTGGGCCTAGGTTTGTGTCCAATTAACCCCCAATCCTTGTTATTTTGTATTGTAAGCTTTGCAAGCAGAAAACAGTGGTTATGTGATAAAAACGTTACAGCACCTCAATGGCGTATGCAAGTGAACGTTATACTCCCGCCGAGACTATTATTATGAATTGTGTCGCCTGCCATTAGCTTCTTGGCATGACCCGTGCCAGATGCTGTGAAGTTCATTATCGTGCAGAAGTTTTTGCTCGTGGATAGCTTGAAACGTATTTCACATCACGATGCTGTCCTTACACTTAAAAGTTGTTCTCTCGTTCCCACTATATGGTGCTCCCTCAGGCTTAATATTTTCTCTACTTCGTTGATCACATCCTCCTTGTGTTGACCTATTCAGAAATCACGCGCTACGCCAAGAAGCGTTTTTTGACTGGCAGCAATTGGACTTCATTTTACGATTCATGCCCCAATATGATCGTTCGCCATCTTGAAAGTAACACCGCATCAACTGCGGTCGAAAATTGAAGAAGGCTTATCGTGTGTCGCCGGTCTCGTTTCAGGGGCGACTCGAGATCATGAGCATCGGGGGGGGCAAGGGGGCTTTTCTACTCTGGATGTTGAAATTTGACATTTTCCTATTAGATTTTTAGCCAGAAAAGGTTGTTTTCTTAGTTTCTAGCGGGTTAATCGAAATCACACCATATTGACCCCCTCCTGGAAACATTCTGGGCTATCACTGGAAAAATCCAATGTTCCTCCCCTGGAAAAAATCCTACCGACGCCCATGCATGAGATGTGACCAAAATCCTATCATAACATCTATACTTTTGCTTGAATTCACAGACCAGCGTTTTGCTTACATTTGAAGATCGTCGACATCCACAGCAATCAGGGATGTCAATAACTTTGCGCTGACCGGGAGTGTAATTGATCGGAGATCCGCAAAGTCATTCGACATATCTGTGAAAGCTACCACTGAAAATAAGCCAAAGTGCTTCGCTTGCACTTGACTTTTCGAATTAAATGCAGTCTTTTGCTCAGTCCTGGCAGTACGTTGTCGCAAACCGTGCCTGACTTCTTTGCTTCTATGCAGACGCCAATGATTCGGCCAGTCTGTGACGTAACACTTATGACGAACTTTAAGACTTCCCGACGTTTTTTTCCTCGAGTACCTAAAATAAAAGCAATCCGTGTTAATTTGAATTGACTAAAAAGATCGTGAAATGAACTTTAAAGTAAATATGGGCTAGGTATGTCAGCTTTACAGCACTACTTCGGTCTATACGAAAGTCACGTAAAACTTCGTAGTAGCTATTTTTGTAGTAGTAGTTTGAAAGCGAAATTTCTGTTGATTTCCGCCTGTTTTGCAAAGTTATAACTTGTTCAGTTTTGAAGAGAGGCTCAAAGCAAGGCTAAGCGAAAAAGAACATACTTGTTGCGTTTCAAATAGTGCGGAAATGTGCATTCCCGCTGCGCTGGCGGCCTTGTGATGGTCTTTTTGACGCTGTTGTGGCGAAGGTGCGAACAGTACGCAAGCGCATAATCCCCCAATTAAGTGCCACAAGCCATTATCCTTGACTTCGTGTTCCTAGACCTGACAGCGGGTCACGCCCACTTCACCCGCACACAAGTTGCTCATAATCTTAGTCTAGGAACAAGCTATCCGGGCGCGTTTTGTACCTCAGGTAGATGTTCTCAGTCAACCCCGCTCACTTCTTTCAACGGTTCTCTTGGTCACAACTAAAATGTCTAAAGGACAAAGCGTCTTCATCACAAATTAATTGAGAAATCGTTTGATAGAAAATTCGCCTATTGTGCAGTTGGTTGTTTTTGTGTGTTCTTTTCAAATGTAAAAAAATCGCTCCCTACTGTAAATGGTGTCAAGACGTATACGACGCTGTGGTAATCAGCAGTTCGGAAAACATGCAGATACAAGTTGCCGTGCACTTCTTTTCGTCAACCACTCACCAATGCACTTCGGTATTGTTTGTTTGCAGTTCACCTTTGATTAAAGGTCATTCAAACTAGATTTCGTATTTACCGCAATGAGATGGTTTCTTTTCGTCCGACCCGGGCGTTTTTTGGACTTCCCGCGACCAAATGTCAACACCCAGTGTACAAACGTGTAGTTAAGCTTCGTATGATCTCGATTACGTCATTTAAAGCTTTCATTTTGTCATCTCCCGTCCGCCCGTGTGCTTACGTTGTTCTCGCTTGTGTGATTATGTTCGTTTGCAGGAATGTGATTCGAACCGTGACCAGAGCTAACAATAAATAATCCATCCAATGAAAGAAGCAAATGTTTGAGCGTGTCTTGGCCCACAGAATTGCGAAGCTGCAGTTTAGCGCTTAAGTGTTTGATTGGTGCTGCAGGGTTCAGAGATGCTTTTCTTCGTTTTGGTTTGAAAAATTTGCAAACCATGTTGCTACCGGAAGCTAGGTTTGTTTCAAAAACATTGACCTTTCATTACGTTGTGAGCGTTACGCCAAAAAATGGTTTGCGTGTAGGCTAATCAAGTCGTTAGTAATGTTCACCATTGATGGCTTGCGGGTTGAGCCCGAGTCATTACAGCGGTAGGCTGGGTTCGATTCCTGGTCGGGTTATACCGAAGACTTGCACAGAGGTACTTGCGGCTCTCAAGCCTCGTGCTCAGCGATACTGGGAAAGCACAAGCGCTGACTTGCCAACCAGCGCTGCATCCGCCTGGTGAAACGCATGGGGAGTGAGACCCTGCGAAGGACCAGGCGTCATTTGGGCTGCAGACCGTCCTTGAACGATGCCACTTATATTGTAAACGAAACAATTGGTTAAATGCGGCAAATAAAAGTATGCTGCTCTGAGTATAAGGCTTTATATGTGCCATGCGTTACCACGATTAATGAAATCAAACTGCGATGCAGGCAATTTTTAGCCGCCAGAGGGAATTGCTTGCACTTTCACACATGAAACTTCTGAAGTTTTCGCGTTCATCGTAAATATTCGTGACAGCAAAAGAAGGAAATGCGTCACGACAGTAGCTGACTAGTGAGTGCCACAAAATTTTAATTAGATTGGGAACGAAGTGTGAATCGATGTGATGATTCATGCATAGGAACGGAAATTTGTTTACTGCTCAGTAGATGCGCGTTTTGCAATGATTCGCAATGCGCTTGGAGACTAAAGCCGTCCCAACACGTTATAGATTTGTCTAATGCAGTGCTTTTCAACCTTTGGAAAGACCGTCCGCACTCTTGTTCAACAAAAATCTCATTCGCACAACCAACTGGCTTTGCCGAAGAATAGCCGTATAATCGGATTAGACTCTTAAAAACGATGTAGACATTTTTAAATAACCAAAATAACGAATAACGACTGCAAAACAATAAGCACAAAAATGTGTAAAGAACATCATTTTTTATTCAACGAATGTAGGCTAATTATACTAATGGCTTGGCTGTTGCTGAACATTTCTTGCAATTTTAGGTCAGTTTGGTACAACACCTTGCCCCAACGTTCATCGCTTTAGGTCATCTAGTGTCCCACAAAGAAAACAACTCTTACCTGTGTTGATATCAACCAATTAATTACCAGAGCACTAAACCCTTTTTCGCCCAATTAGTTGGTTGGCTTTTGCACAAGAACTTCGAGCGTTTGGATTTCGACGTCTTTGCGAGAGCCATCGAGGGCTCTTACCCAGAATTCAGCATGTTTTCCAAGGCTAATGAAAGCTGATTTGTGCCCAATGCCCCGGTGGATGCTGTTCGCCGAAAAGTCTCAAAATCCACAACTTTGATTGTAATTCTGTAGCCTGTTGTTTGGGGAAGTAAGCTTCAAAATTATCAATCAGACTGTGTATATGGGTGCTGGTTGTTTCGATTATACTTCGATCCAGATTCTGCTTCTTCCAACTTACACGTAGACAAAATCGAAAGTTTATAGCAGGGCTACTCAAATTGCGGACCGCGGTCCGAATCCGGACCTTTGGATGGTGACGGCCGGACCTCGTCAGCCTCTCAAAGGTGTATTCTATACCAAAAGTTTTTATCCAAAATCTTGCGCTTTTGGACGTACTTCTAAAGCACAACTCCTCGCCATCCGTACAAGTGATTGCCGATCTAACTGTTGTTCAGCTATATATTGCAGCGCACACCTGAGTTGGGCTTGTTATATTTATTCGGTTGCAAGTAATTGTTTCGTCATAGTTGTTCAATAATAGCTCGTCACTACAATGTCTATCCTGGTGAAAATAGTGGATTCAAAGCTAGAAAATAGCGATGAAACCTTTTCTTTCCGAAAGCAATGCAATTATACAAATTTACTTGTGCGCAATTATGAAAGATACTTGAGTAAGGGAAGAGTTTTGGTCCTATGGGAAAGAATTTTTTGCGGGAAGTCAACAAAATTCGAAGCAAAGCTAAGGTATTTTCAGCTTTTTTAGGAAATCATAAAGAAAGGGAAATTGTTGGATTTTTGGCTGACACAGTGTAACACCTCAACGACGTGAATGTAAAACTGTAAGGAGAAAAACATACTACTCTTGATTTGATCACTACCACTCGCCCTTTCCAGAAAAAGCTCAGTATTTTCAAACTTGTCATCAAAATTAACTTAGTAATTTTCCGAGGCATTTGGGGAGATAAAAGCAAGAAAATTCCAAATTTATTTTATTTATTGAAAAGTTGATTGCCAATATTGCCGAACAGTTTGGCGACTTTACTTTTCGAAAACAGTTGCTGCTTTTTCCTCAAAACTTTTTAGTGACAAACATTACCGAATTTTCAACTGTATCAAAAGACGCATGCACATGTGTGGACCGAAGATATATAGTGGAAATTGCATAGGTACCGCAGCTCTGCTGGGCATCTTCGCTTATATTTATAGGCAACGACCCATCATTCATTGCATTCACTGATGAAGGTGGCGGAGCGGAACTCCGGCCGCTTGACAGCAGTGGTGTAGATGCAGCCAAAATTCAACTGGAATTAATTGAATTCCAACAGAATGTAGTAGCAGTGAAAGAAATATTTTTGATGGCACACCTGAAAACGTGTCAAAGGAAGGTTTCTGGTATCTCCAAAATTTTTCCCACACCTCACAAATTGTCAGTAGAAATTTCTCACTGTGTTTGGGTCTACCTGCTGCTGCCGGAGGGGTGAATTGTCCCCTCCATCAAGCTACAGTAAATGTAAAAGTCAGCTTCGGTTTTAGTATTCGTTTGGTTTTCATCAATTGTTTTTGCGTTTTTCCGAGTATTTTTCGGTGATTTAGTGTTTTAGTATAGCCATCCGCATCCGAATTCTCCATCATTTCTGAGTTTTTTTTCTGAGTGTTGTTGGTGACCCCCTACAGTGGCCAGTGGACCCCTTTCAGGAACGTTTTCCCTCCTGGTTCAAACATCTAGTTACGCCATTGACTGCTGACAGTCCGCGTCTTCAAAAAAAGAACAAGTTTCGCATCTGTGTGACGAATAAAAACCTTCATCATTGCCTTCTACTCGGTGTCACTACTTTGGAACAAAAATTTAGGTACTGTAACTGCCAAAAAGCACAAAATGCCATTACTCCCACCAGCAGAGCAATAAATAATGCGGACAACTTTTGTCAATATCTGTATCCACTTACCGGATTTTGTAATCGCGTTAAATTCTCATATTGTGTTTTTTTGTTAGAAAAATCCAAGACATGTCACATTTGCATGATTTCGTGGGAGTGACCGGACCTCGGAAAATTTTGACATTTGTAACAGGACCCTTTCTTAAATTAACTGAGTACCCCTGGTCTACAGGGTTTTTAAATTCATCGGGTTTTTGTTGTAGATTTCTTCTTCGATATTTTGAATTACATGCTTTAACAATGTGATTTTGGAGGCCGCTTCGAATATGTCAATTCCACTACTTTAAAGAGTTTCTGGTGGTTAAATATGTCCCTGGATAGGCTAGTACAGCAAGCCAAGCAAGTAGTGAAATGCAAGAGCTTTATGATCTTCCCGTCCATAAAACCACACAGGAAGTTCCTATCGCAAATTCCACACTCTCTCCACTAGCTCACTCTTTCACGAGAAAGCCACCACACTTCAGAGTGATAAACAAAATCCCAATTGCCTCCCATTTCTATGGCAGGTTCATCAAACTCACGACTTTTCTTAGGGCTGTTCAGTATTGCATTCACAAGTTTCACAACATCGGAAATAACACCAGCTAGTTGGTAATCTCTTCATTGCCTAGCTTCTTGACCACCCATGCTTCACGGTGTATGACGCAGCGGATACTCATAACTTCTGTCGCGACTTGCTTAACTGAGCGCAACAACGTCATTTCGGATGCCGACCATCGCCCTTGCACTGCCCATGGGCACAGTTTTGCATTTCAACCACATCGCACCGCGTTCCGAAAAGTTATTTGTCAACTTTTCGAAGATACTGGTTGCAGTGATGGCTATACCAGCAGGAATAGAAAACAGATGATCGGCCTGAAGATCGACGATTTCCATGCGCTCCTTGTCAGGAAAGCGAACATATGCGATCAGTTGAGCTTGCCAATGTAACGGGAAATCATTGCCAAGATCAGTCGTTTCATCGAATTGAATCCCGAAACAAGGCGCATCACGAAGATTGGCTAAAAGTACATTTTTCAGTGATCCAGCCACTACCGCACGCAGGTCCGCAACCAGTTGATATTTGCAGGTGGAGGCAAAATGGTTATAACTTGTGTTGTACCTAACAACTAAACATGTTTTTGAAAACTTCAGGTGGTGCAATTGCCCAGTTCCCCCCCCCCTTGGTTGTGAGCCTGACCACACGTCTCATTTGCAATGGAATATCGGGCAATGGCAGTTTTTTCACTTCGGTCACAGTCAGTGGCGCAGCCAGAATGAGGCCGAAGAAACCATGGTTCCCCCGAAAAAAACTTGCTAAGATTTTTTACTGCTGCTTTGGATCAATTTCTACATGTTAAAAAGACGTCAGTGACTGACGACTTCACTGACTGCCCCTCCAGAACAAATTTCTTGGCTGCGCTACAGGTCGCAGCCATTGGTTCCTCCATGAATTTCTCGTGTTTCTACCTAAATGCAGGTTGTTATAACGCTTTCTGCCAGAGTAAATGACTCCCTTGCAGAGGACATAAAGACATGAGCTACTTTAATGATGATAATACGAGACGCTGATCCGAGGGCGCCGCCATCAGTTGCTGAAATTGTCGCTGCTGTTCAACAAATCGTAGTGATTTTCGTTTCAAGAATGAAGCCGACTTATTTTTGTGTCTGAATGTTTATTGATGATGCATTTACTATTTGCCATACTAAGCCTGACTGGGATTAGGTAGGTAAAACTAAGCTGATGTTAACAACATTCGCGTAAAAACAGTAGTCAATGATTGATTGATTCCTGATTATTGGATGCTCATCGTCGAGACACTATCGTGGTTTCCAGCACAAGACATCACTGCTGAGATCAACAGCGTGCCCATGGCTCAGTACACGCATTGAATAGCTACGCTAGGCTTGTGCAAGTGGAGTGGCAACAAAAATCTTTACGCCATCTCAGCACATGCTTGGGCAGGCTTACAATTGCCTACATGTTTGCCCTGCAGTTGCACATCATTTGTTTCCATGACGACGTTTCAATGGAACAAGCAGACAGAAAGTTTCGTTGTGGCTTTCGGTAATTTCTCATATATTTCTCTGTTGCGATGTTCAAACTACCGGGATAAGAGCGCAATGTCTGCCACTTTTTCGTTGTGCGTAGCACCATGTTTTACGAAAAAACAACGGGGTGATTCAATAAGGAGAGGCTGTTTAAAATATGTTTATGACAACACAACAGGGTTTTTTCATCCGCACTCGTCCGCACTGCGTTTGACATCCGCACCATAGGGTTTTCTCATCCGCACTAGTGCGTACCGTCGCACAGGTTGAAAAGCACTGGTCTAATGCGATCGATTTGTAGTGAACGCAATAGAAAGAAAACTAAGTAAGAGATGACAGCAATACCTCATGTAACTATACTTATGTAGTAACAGGAGTATAGAATCAATGCACTTGGTTAATGCACACACACACAAAAAAAAGAAGTTTCTAGTACCCGAGAAACACAACTTTATATTGGGCTATGGAAAGTGCCAGACACTGCTTATTTTTTATTTCTAAAAGATTGTGACCAGATTTCTATTGCACTGCACTTCAACATTTTTGTACCTGTGTTTGAACGTGCTTTCAGTAATGCAGATTTCCGAGTTTAATTTGCCTCGTGTTATATGGAAGATCATCTGTGATGAGCTTGAAATCATCATTAATTGTAGCCGGTCGTTGTGATTGTACCAGCTACATTTAACGATTAACTTGCCCTATTCAAGACTAAGCATATTTTAGTTTCAGAATTTTCTGCGTTTCATAAATGCTAATAACTTTAAGAGTCACAATTCCAGATGTGTTCAAAATCCTATCGCTCGATTTAAAACAACTGATATTGGCTGTAAATGACGTGAAGTTGCTATTTCCCAAGCACTAATTCCGTATTAACTCGTGAATTTATCAGGCCATGACAAGAAACAACATGCAAATGGCAAAGTGTTCGATTACTCACGAAACGTTTAACTTCGTACATTCCAGTGGCGCATCCAGGGGGAGGCAGTTTGTGGCAACTGCCCCCCAAAACGCCTGCGGTGCCCCCTTGAATGGCGCCCCTTTGCCATAAATGCGCCCCTTTTCAGTTCCCCTGGAAGTAGAAACTGAGATGAAAAATACTCCAAAATAAACAAATTTTTTCGCTTAGTTAAACGTCAGGAATTACATGTCGGACTTTGGCCAACCTCATCGATTAGCGTGAACAACGCTATCGTTTCGTAACATTACCACTGTTTCGTTATTTCTTTACCGCTTGAGAACTGCCCAGTCTTCACAAACGCAGTCGTTTCTCGCTTTCGCTTATTACAGTTCTCGACTTGCCGACTTGGGCTCGACTTGGGATGTACGCAAGTGGTCTGTTTTCTTGCAAGTTTATTTCTTTAATGCCTGACGACCGCCTTGAAAGGAAAAGGAAAGGCAGCAGTAAAATAGGAATGCAGTACGAAAAACTTGTAACTGACTCAAAGATTTTATGAGCCTCCAAAATGAAAACGAGAAACCAGTTTCAGGGCTGTTGTCAGTGCAGTTGGGGAGTTCGCAGTTTGTCTGCATCGTAGTTTTGCAACATAAAAGTGAATGGAAGAGTTTCTTGACGGAACTAATCTCCTGATTGACAGGGGCGTAACGACGATAGATGGCGCCCAGGGCAAGAAGCAAGTTTGGCACACCCGTGTTCGAACCTGAGGTCTTTCGGAAGCAAATGTACTGTATTGAAGCAAGTACTTATGACATTGTTTGGACTTTTTGGCGCCCCCGCAATCATTCGGCCCCCCCGCAGTATTTCAGCGCCCCCAGAGTGATTCGGTGCCCGTGGAATTGCGCCACCCCTTGCCTCCCTCGTTACACCCCTGCTGATTGAACCACACTGCAGCATGTCAAAAGCTACAGATGTATACGGTAGCAAACAACTTGCCGCTAAGTGACAAAAATGCATTAAACGTGCTCGATTAGCTCAAAGAATTATGACTTACTGTAACTATGTAATTGTGCAACTCCCCACTTCATATACGTGGACAACGCAGAGGAGTATTGAATTACTGCTAGGGGCGTAACGAGGTTAGATGGCGCCCGGGGAAAGAAGCAAGTTTGGCGCCCCCAGCATGTTCGAACCTGAGGTCTTTCGGAAGCAAATGTACGGCAAGGAAGTACCTGTGACATTTTTAGGACTTTTCGGCGCCCCGCAGTCATTCGGTGCCTTCATAGTGGTTCGACGCCCGGGGATTTGTGCCCCTTGCCCCCCGTCGTTAGGCCCGTGATTACTGCGCGCAACGACGCGCCTCAACAAAACTATGGTACACAGCTCTAACCAAAGGCATACGGGAAGCTTGGGCTTTCGGGAGGGAAAATTTTTCAATTTGCCCGAATTTTTGCGCCACTTTGAGGAAAACGAATAGGAAAGTTTTGGAGGGCGATGGTTCTTCTTAAGCAACTTACTCAAACATATCGGGAAAATTTTTTAAATCTTGTCCAAATCTCTCCCCACTTCGTACGCCTATAGCTCTAGCGCAGAAGCTTTGACAAAATACTAGCTATCTACAGCTTGGTGGATTGATTATTTGGTTGTACGTGGTCATAACAATTTTTGCTTAACATTTGAATATTTGCAGTCCAAAATTGGGGGAATGACGGCGCCTTTTTGCTCCCACCTGGCTACACGCTAAGCAACAGTTACTGATGGCTGTATGGTTTTGATCATTTTGTTGCAATTGGAAACCCGTAGACAACTCACGCTGGCCACGAACACAAATTTGGCATGGTTAGCGAAATCTGCAACCGACAGAAAAATGCTTAGATTATTGGTTGTTAGATCATTCCGCTTACATCATATAAATTTGAGCAGAAAGCCCATCTTATGGCGAAATCTTTAACATTTCTATTGGTGACTGTAGTGTTGGCGAAGGTTCGTCGTTTTAAATTGGTGATAGGTTGATTCTCCTCTGTGTTTTCTGGCCTGGGTGGATAGAAGCAGATCCATCGCCAGATCAACAGCATTGGGGAGGGTTTTCAGCTTGTTCGGGGGCTTCATAGTGGTATACAATGAATTGAAATAAAAAATGACTTCGTGGGGAGACTAGAGCTTGACTTTGGAGGTATTGATTGTGAATTTTGGGGCTCAGCCCGCTTGCTTCCACTTCTGTTGGACGGTGTCACAACCTTTTTAATAACCTGGTCTAGTGGGATTGATATTTTTTTCTTCATGACAGCAATCCAATGTCGAAAAATATGAAACGGTATTAAAGATTTGATTGAAAATCTACCTTTATAAGGGGCGTTAAAATGTATTTTTGGCCATATGCTTAAGGCCCAGTGTGAATCTATCATGCGATTATGGGATTGTTTTTCAGATACCCAGCAAAGCTATCTAAAGTGGGAGCATTGTCCTGGAAAATACCTTTTATTCACGTGTTGTCTTTGAATTGCCGTTTCAGCAATAAATACGTCTTTCATGTACATGTAAATGCACAAACTTCGCTTGGAAACGTGATTGTCATTTAACTTTTT
>JGI24158J21664_10000945_pt1 | contig 30210 bp, 21 predicted proteins | sample Ectturendosymbi3_FD_21664 | JGI IMG/M metagenome (IMG submission 21664)
ATTGTGTTTTCATTTGCTCCAATGTTCGCTAACTATTGGCTTACTGCATGCGATGGCTTTTATGATGCTTCTGCTTGTTGGTTGAGTCATATGAAACAATACACCATTGACCATTGACCAATACGAGCAGTAGAACGCAGAAGGTGATCGATTCATCAGCTTTTGAGAAGCGGTTTTGGAATAGGTGAATTCCCGAAGTAACAAGCAGGTGTGAGTAACGTTTCACGTTTTGGTATACAGTAACTTGTAAAACAGGCGGTTATTTTTCATTATCATCCATCTTGTGGGAGGACATACAGAGACGTCACCAGAGCCGTAAAACAGATGTTTTACTGTGAGGCTTGTGACCTTAGCAGAGGTAAAAATAATATTATTACACAAATTCAATTTGAAATTGTTGTTGCAATAATTTTTTAGTTTGATTTTTGTCAAAATATATGTCACTTGTCCTGGGAGATGCAAAGCTGATTAAACCCTGAACTTAAGCAACAGTTGTGTTTGATTGTAAAGATTGAGTAAGACAGAAAACTTTGTTTTAAAATTGTGTCTTGTGCATGTACAATGGAATCGTGATTACCCTCACAATTTTGGATCACAGTAAATCTATCAGACCAAATCTACAACCAAAAACTCTACCTTGAATATAAGACCTCAGAAATATACCAAAATGATAAAAAGTATAATATGACAACAGAAGGATGTAACATATCACAATCCCCATGATGAACCATATCAGGAACTGATCTCTGAGACAAAACAATACGTATAATAAACAAAACAGTTTGGAAAAATGGGCATCTTCTTGGCTCACAGCAATACCAATTAAAGCTATTGAGTATGCACAAAACAATCAATAATTCAATTATTCAAGGATGCCATGGCATTTGCATGATATATGAATGGAAGATAAAAGGCACACCCATGTACTGTGCTTGTGTATTGACAAAATCTGTGGATCATAGCCTTAAATGCAAACTGGATTGTAACACTTCAATGAGGGACAACTTGGTGAGAGACTCTGAGGCACAGATAATGAGAGAGTTCTGTAGAATAGAGATGTTCAAATGTTAGACAGAATCCACACTTTCACCAATCACTAAAAACGAATTTGAAAGAAAAGTCAATACAACTGACAATGCAAGGTTAGATATTTTTGCACAAAAAGGACTATGAAGAGCTGTGAGAAAAGATTCTTTGACATATGGATCACACATGCTACCTTACAGTCGTATACCAGACAGCCCCTTTCACAGATCTACTAATACATGAAAAAGAAAAGAAGAATCAGTACAACTAAAGAGTGATTGACATTGACGTCTACGTCTTCATTCAATCTCCTTTTTCACAACATGATGTAGTGGGATCCCACTAGAATCTGCCAAGATTAACAAAAGACTGGCTGAAAAGTGCAGGGAGCCCTATGCATCCATCATGACCTACATCAGAATAAAACTCAGTTTTGCACTTTTAAGAAGCACCCTTGCTACAATAGTTTTTTTAGCAAATGGAGTAACGATCGCCAGGGTCTCACAGACATTGACTTCAGCCTAATAGGCCTGCAATTCTGTAAAGCAAAATTTTGAAAAAATTATGTCCATATGTGATGTCATGATACCACTGTTAGATGTTTGAATAGGTGGATGTATGTCATGGCAGTATGAATGAAATGTTATTGTTTCTATTCCAGAACCTTATAGTCCACTCAACAACTAACCCTATTTTGTTTTTCCTGTACTCAACACTTATTGGATTACTTTTTATTGTTGAACTTTTTGTAATCTGTTTCCACCCATACCTTTTCAACATCATTCTGGGATGCTATGTGCCTGGTGGGACATACATCACATGCAACTGTGGTACTCATTATGGTTCATGGGTAATTGTATTGCTTCTTTACAACTTGTGTGAATAAACACTATTTTTTGCCTCTGCTGTACATGCCTTTGTTCTGTAATATCATGGTTGCCACATTTATTACTGCTATATAACCTGTAATTTCTCTTGCTTTTTTACATATATGCATGCCTGACCTGTTCATCTGTACACTCCTTAATTCTCCACTCATTGCTTGCCCACCATCACCTGTGTTATGTCTGCATTTTCATCAACAAACAATTTGGCGTTTGCGTACTGTTGCCTCTGATTACTTTCTGTAATATTATTTGTCCTGTGTTGTGCTCATTAATTTTTATTTTTTGGTTCTTTTGTCTTGGAACTTTTTTATAATGTCTGTATTCACCTCACTACTCTTCCTATCCCTGTTTGTTATAATACTCTCTGGTTGTCATCTGCTTCATTCAGTCATAATTATTTATATTTTGTTTAAATGGTGATTGCACATTAGAGAACAAATGAAAAAATTATTAATTTTTAGGGGTGATTTTTAGGGATGACTTATTTTTCTGATTTACTGTCATCTGTATAGTTTACAATAGTTCAGCACTGATATTCATTGACAAACTTGTGTTTGAGCTATTTGTTACCTTTTCTGTGATGGCAATATATTATGATAACATCAAATCCTAACAATAAGCCATATTGTAATGGTGGTTTTATGGTGAAGATTTGATTGTTTTGCTTTTACAATTACGCATGGCATTGTGTTTCAGACTATATTGTATAGATAGATCAATGGCATTGTGGTTAAAATTAAATGTAATGGTTTTGCATCCAAATGCTAAAAGATGTTTTTTAATCAAGCACACTCGTTTTATACAGGTGAGTTTTATAAATTTTCTGGATTTTGTGCAAGTATAGGTTTTGCTTTCTGTGAACATTTCATCAATAAAAAATTTGTAATCTGAATGTTTTTGATTAGTATCCTCCTACACTTTTTGATTATTGGCAATTATTGTTTGGTTTTTATTGTCTTATATCACTGTAACCCTGAGGTTGTCAAAGGTCTAGCACATTATTCTCTGTACTAAAGTTTAGATAATTAACTTTTGCTTTTTAGAAAAATGTTTCTTTGCTAATTAGTTTTGTTAATATGCAGAATTATGGAATTCTTTAAAATGTTTCAGACAACTTAATCTTCTATTGCTTGGGTCATAATTTTTTACTGTTTCTGATATAGTCGATGTGTGTTGTGGCATCTGGACAAGGCTGATCCATGTTCTTGTTTCTACCTATCCATGTTTGCTTCAGAGAAAATATGTTCAAAGAGTGGCCCATAGGCTAAATGCTGCCTACAGACACATTTCACATGGCTTGCACCTTTGTTTTCACAGTTTATTGCATGGCCTGCAAAAGCCTGAATTTTACTTCTGTCTAGGAGTGATGATATTTTTTCTTACTTAAGGTGTTTGCTGCTATGTCTTGATATGCTTAGCATAAATATGAGCATGAAAGCCATTGCAAAGGATTAATTATGCTTCAAATCCTATTTGATATGCCTCAACGAAGCTAATCTGCACCTTGTAATAAAGAATGTTGGAAGGAAACGCTGACCCATGGGACCTTCACATGATCAATTTTTGTCCTCTTTCAAAACATTTTGCACTCCCTAGTTTAGAGTGAAGCACTCTTAACACTGATGGCCATAATTGCTTTACTTTTTTGCAGTGCTTTTGAGATTAAATTCTATGCAATTTCACTGTGGCAGGTCTATTACATCATGCTTTTTACTAAGTAATGCCATATAAAAGAAACCAGTTTCCACAATGTGGTTCATTTCCACAATTGTGTGCACATGATAGCTGTTTGCAGACTGCAGAGCCACTATAATGGCTTGGATTTGTCCATTCATAATTTGCCAACTGATAAAGCTAAAGGGCTGCTTGTCTAGCTGCGATTTATAAAATTTGGGAACTTTTGGGTTAGTTGAACTATCTCTGGTGTGACATCACAACTGTGTGAGGTCAGGGTTTTTTTTAATGATACCACTTGGAATTTTCTCAATGAGCTTTTACATCTATAAAACACCAAAGGCAATAGTTACATAGAAAGCACATTGAGTAAGAACTATAGCTGCTATAGTGTTATTTTTCACTTTGACTGATATTTTACACTATGGTAGCCATAGTTATTACTTGATGTTTTCTACAAAATTACTCTTATCAGTAAGAAGATAAAATAGTGGTTATGTCACTGCCCATAACTTTGTAAAGAATCTAAATGTTGCCAGTGATGCTTCAGAATGTGCTGTTGGTCAGCTAACAGCATTTATCATGGGAAAAGCTAGAAGTAGAAATCACCGGGATTGTTTAAGGAACTTTGTCAGTATGCTGCGGCAAACATAACAGGAAACTGTTAAATCTTGTGAAAGAGTGGCTAAGCAAAATTTTCAAAGTGTTAGGAAGCACTTGGACTTTTTTAGACTAGAGCTAAAGATATGAGAGAAACCTAACAATAACTTTTATTAACTATGCACCTGACAAACTTGTGAAAATGTACTGATGTTTTTTTTTGTTTTTCCTAAGCCCTTGTGTTTTTCATGTACCATCCCACTGTGCCGATGAATCTGTAAGTAGTACCATAATGCTTTTATTTACATTTATTCAGGTCAACTAAAACCTGGCAATGATATCTCATTTTGTAAGATTTTGGCACTAGTTTTTTGTTTGTTGTTATGTGAGCGAAGTAGTCAGCTTCAGTGATAGTATTCCTATGCGTAACATTGTTTAATGTAAGCATTTTCCATTGGATATCTTTTGTTGATTTATAACAAACAAACTTTATGACAGTGTGCTTCAGAATGCACTCATTAAGCCACTGGCCAATCCTTATACTGTGGATAACAATGTTCAACAAGATTTTTTTGTCTAAATTTCTACTAAAGTTCCATGCAAATACCAGTAAGCATCAAAAACCAAAACATTAGGTCTAAAATCATCAAAAAAGCAAGAAATCTGAAATATCTCAAAAAATACATTTTAGAATAAGCAAGTAAAATGTATTAAATGCATATAGGAACGTGTTGATTCTGGTTCATTTAAAAAAATTTGTTTGTTCTAGCTATGTTGGTTGTTGAGATTTTGCATTTTTCTATTTTTTGGGTTGTTTCCATGGAAACGCTCATAGAGGAGGTGTCAGACATCTATCGATTCAACTTTTTTGTCACTGTTGTGAATGATGAGGCCAACTAGAACTTTGATCAACTTATGTAGAGATCTGAGAAATTTTCCCAAAATTCGTACGGCCTACTTCCTACCTTTGTTTCATAATAGTCACAGGTAGCTTGCTTACTTATTTCCACTTTAATTTGTTTGGAACTGAAGATGCTATAATAATAACAAAATCAATTTTCCCTTTTACACATCAGTGTGTGCTGATTTTGGTGGCATTGACTCAGTAGAAGCAGGATTAAAGTTTGAAGTGTAATGTTGATATTGAAACAGCAGGTAATGTCTACCAATTGAACCACAGAAAAATTCCACACTGCTGTAGTCTGAAAACAGCTTGACAAATTAATTTTAGAAGTATGATCTATGTAAAATTATTAAAAGAAGCATACATTCAGCCCTTCTTTTTATTGTTAGACACATAGTAAATTGAAGCTTGTTCTTGGAATTGAATCAACTTTTGATGATACTGGAGCAGCTGTGGTTGATGCTGATGGAAATGTTTTGGGAGATGCTTTGAACACACAGAGTATGGAGCATGTTAAGTATGACATCAGTTTGTTATAAAAATAGCTCTTACGATAATCGTGTTGGTTTTAAGTTTTTAAGGATCTAGAATAGAAACCATTCAAACAGTCTTGGTAATCTTATAAATTGTAAATTTGCAAATAGTAAATTTGCTACAGATTGTGTTGGTTGCAGATCCAATATAGTCTCTGGACATTTTCCAGTGCAGTTGTCACCTAAAAGCACTATAAACCAGGCATAAATTATTGCCACAATTCTCAGTTTAAAAAAACGTGTTTTTTACGTTAAGCAAGACTCTCCTATTTTTTACCTTTTTTATTTTTCAGCAAAATCAAAGATGATGTACCGCATATTGAAAAAATGCTTTTCAAGCCAGTGGTTAATTTTTGTGTAGAGTTGTTTGACTTAGAAACTAAAAAATAGGTCATTTATGGCAACCTTCAATGTAGTATTTAAATTTAGAAGAAGTAGTTTTTGTACAAAAATTGGAAACATTTTTAGAGATATTTTGAGAAATCAGCAGTTTTATGCCAAGTGAATGAGCATGTTATGAAATATTTTTCTTGTAAAATACGGCAATTGAGGAACCTGAATTCATGCCAAATTATCAGACAACATCCCAAATACAAAAAGTCAAGACTACACAGCAATTGACTGTTGGTTTTCAATGTTCATGTAACACTTTTTTTGTGATGTCCAAGCAACATTGGCATTAATTCGTAAGTGGAAGTCTTTTCCCATCTTTATCTGTCTAAAATGTTAGTTATCTATTTTACTGTGGTTGTGTTCAATAAAAGATAGTCAGTTCTTTTTAAGCAGATGAAATGACCGATTAAATTGGCTTAGTAGCAATTATCTCTGATGGACAAGGGAATCTTACTATGGTATGGTTTAATCATGCATTTGTGTGACTCAAAAAATGCTTCTATAACTATTGGCAAGCAAGCATCCATTCATCATGCAAAAAATGTTGCAAACAAGAAAATCAAGTCTGGAAGTATGCTTTAGTTGCAAGTGTCCATGAAAATAAAATGACTTTGGAAAAAGCAATTTGTCATCAATTTACTAAATCAAAGGAATGCTTTGTAGTTGCAGTAACGATGTTTCAGATAATTTGGGATCTGAAAGTGTCTAAGTCTCTAGGACTAGGACATCATATCAAGATTCCCCTTATTTTTTGTGAGTTAATTTGTTGTACCAATTAAAGAAGTTAGTCAAACCCACAGTATTTGCTTGTAACTAGAATATTCCACATATAATGTGCTTCTTGATGTTATTACTATGTTCCATTATCTGCTATGTGAATGCAAAATGGGTTTACTTTTTGAACTGCTTAACCTTTACTTGAATGTTTATATGCAGATCTGGCGGAGTAGATCCACGTATAGCTCAAATTGTTCATCAAGAAGTTTTGCCCAATGTCACTAATCAAGCAATGAAGAAGGCTGGTATAACTTATGCTGTACGTAATGCAATTTTAAAGCATTGTATGTAATGCAATTATGAAACATTGTATGTATTGTAATTATAAAACATGTGAAAGCTTAAATGTGAAGTTTTCCTATCAACAAATATTTTTTAGTGCAGGTGGCTGCAAAACTCACCAAATTTATTGCACGAACAAGCGTGTTAGTTTTTAAAATTTTGCATGAGAATGTTTTTGTACTAACATGAAATCTATCTACTAAAATATGAATTTCGATTATTTTATGAATGTGAGTTCTGTTAATTATTACTGTAACATAAGTTTGTATGTAGCTATGAGTAGCCCATTTTCTTATTATGCAGCATTGATTGGATCTAGTGATATCTAGACACATAGATATCCATGTCTAAACATCCTTGAGTGGATCCCAAACATAATATTTGGCATTCTTGTATAAACAACCACCGAGCCTAATGTTTTGTCCACTTCTTACATGTTTTCATTGCTGTTTGTTTCTTACATTTTAGTCTTGCTGTATGCATCTGATTCAAAGCATGATGTTCTTTTAGATGCAATGTAACCGTGCATTTGAGCATTGCCTGTATCAACGGGCTTAATATCAGCAAAGTACTTTTTTTCCATTTTTTTATGTAGGATCTTAATGCTGTTGCAACTGCAACAAGACCTGGATTGCCTTTCTGTCTTTTGGAAGGATTAAATTTCAGCAAGAAGCTTGTTGCAAAACATAGGTAAGCCATGGTTTTGGTTAGAAGAATTAACTACTTTTTTAATTGACAGGTTTACTTTTTATTTTTGAACATTCCCTTAGATTCTTTGTCAAAGCAAGTTTTGTCCCTGTTTTTATAAATTGTTTATAAAAATTGAATGTATCTTATTAAGGTTTTGAGGGCGATCTTTTGATATCCTCAGGAATGATCCAATTCAGTCACTTTTTACAAAAAAATGTTTTTGTTTAATCTGAGGCAATGCAAATGACTGAAATTTTCAACTTAGGCTGCATACCCAAACATGACAGTTATGTTTTGTGTTGATGTAAGAAAAACTGAAAGTTTGAAGAAACATCGCATATTATGAAAAAACGTAGGGTAATGTGTGACTCGATGAAGTTGACCTTGACGTGATGCTTGTGAATTTGATTTTGGGCATCATTTGTTTTTAGCTATGTTGTTTCAACAAACATTTTGAAACATTTCAAAACTCTCATTCATGTCAATCATTTCTCAGAGTGTTCAGGAGTATTGCAAAACCATGTAATTGCTATTTTGTAACGTAGATGTTGCTCAGTTCCTGTGAAACAATGTTACACACCCATGAATAAGTATTCATGATATCATGAACTTCCACTAAAGCATTTTCCTGTCATCCGTCAGTGAGACATGAAGTGATACACCATGATACTTGACTTGGTTAGCAAACTTCACACTTATGCCATTCAGGGAAACATGTGGTTTTGCAGTTTGCTCAAAAATTTTAGGGGAAATAACTACACTGACCGCCTTGTTGCAATTGAAGACAACTTTAATGTTTGCAGCATAATCACCACTAATGTTCAGAAGTCGTTGAAAACCACTGAACGTGGGAACATATACACATATATCATCAGCAAACAGTAGGTGATTGGCAAACGCATTTCCCACAATACATACTGCTCTGGCTGTGTCCAACTGGACTGAAAGCTCATCAAGGTAAACAGCTAATAGACATAGACTCAAAACTCCATGTCTTTTCCGTTGGTTAAACCCTTGCTGTTTTTTTGAAATGTGTGTGCTGCATTTTATATTCTGACAGAGCGTTTTGTTTCTGTGACAATGTACCAATCTTTTTCTTAGCAACTATGAAAATACTGCCTTGGGTCACTTGAAACCTTTTGTCTGAGTAGAGTTAGATATTTTTTTTGTCTAGTTGGTTGTGGATACTACTTAAATAATTTCCCACAGGCTGGTCAACTATTTCCAAACTGTTTGGATGTACCAAAAATTGATTGGTTAGGTGTGTTAAAATCCAAGCACAAAGATCGCCATGTTTGCTGAATCGAATTTATCCAGGAATTTTTCTGCCATTGGTTGAATAATTATATGCAGATTACCCTTCATTCCTGTTCATCACATGGAAGCTCACATGTTGACTGTCACCATGGAAAGTGATGTTCGATTCCCATTCTTGACTCTTCTCGTTAGTGGAGGCCACTGTATAATTTGTTTAGCTCAAGGCTTGGGTGAGATGCTTGATTGTTTTTTTTGTATTTGTCTTAACTTTTATCATAAAGCTACTCATAATCCACCCAGAAGAAGCCGGTAAAGGAGAGTGACAGAAATTATCTCCTAAGTTGGTGTAACGAAGTTGCTCCCTGTTGCCATCTCGAAATGTGTGTTTATGGTGATTACCTCCCCATAGATTCAATGACTTTTTAGAGTTTACTAGCTGATTGTTTCGTCATCCATACACATGCAGTTCAGCTGCTTTCTGTTTGTCGTTTAAGGATTTCAAGGCTTTCTACAGTCCTGGTGAAATTCCAGACACGCGAGGTTTCTTCAGAGTGTTTTTCTCGCCAATACCCCATCACTTTGTCTCCTCAATGCCCGGCGAATGACTGTTTTATTCCCCAGATGATTTGAAGTGACAAATGTGTCTGGTTATTGCACATTCAATAGCGTTAAAACTGTGTCCATTCCCAGCTACCACGTCTTTTGTCAGCAGTACCAACAAATGCGCAACAACATTAACTTAAATAACGTGACCACTAATCGTCAACGCTGGATGGTAGAAGACATATTTTTTTCAAGAGCATCAGCTTCATTGCAATCCTCTATTACTAGAGGAAAACAAGTGAACGCACAGCTTAACTGGTACAACACGGCATTTGCATTAAACGTTGTTTTCGCACAATTCCTACAAAAACTTAATCGAGACATCATTGCAGTTAGAGGGCCTCGTTACATGAATTTGTCTTAATCATCATCATACGTCATTCTTGTTTTTTGGCGGCAGGTCAGTACAAAATTCTCGGCAATGCTGTCGACGTTCCGCCGGGGTCAGCGCTGGATAAAGTTGCGCGCGAACTGAAAATGGGTGAAGACCAACCTGACAAGTTGAACAAAGCTGAAGATCTCGAGAAATTCGCTAAACAGGGAAATATGTAAGCGACGTGTGTGTTTTCTTTGTTTAAATAAGGCCTTATACAACAGCATGTTTATTGAAACGTTGAGCACAGCATATGCAGGATATTTTGGAAATTAGAAAAGATGTGAATCGATTAGTCGGTATTGTGTTATTTATCCACTAAAAATGACTTCCGTTTTAGGTCAAACATTCAGTTCACCATGCCTCTGATGAAGCGACGTCCGAGATGCTGCGATTTTTCGTTCAGTGGATTGATGTCGCAAGCGCACAACGCGATCAGACATTCAGGTTTGCTATACAAATGTATCAAAACGGAAACGATCATAAGTATTTTGTCGCTATTCCACACCACACGGTAGATACAATCTGTGGGTTTTAGATCAGACGTTTTGTATTTTTTATGGGAGAACTATGTTTTTTGCATGGGAAAGTGCGAACAAACTATCGTGTGTGACATGAAATGAAGTTGAGTGCAACCTTAGCCAAAAACCGTATGTTTTGTGATAATGAAAGCAAGGAATTAGTGTGTTCAAAACCATTGCTTTTTTCGCACATGGACAAGACCGATGTATGCCTTCTTGAGCTGCTAATCGGATGTTTTGAAACATCGCCTACGAAGACAATTGGCATTTTTCTGTACACAATCAATTAAAGCAAAGTATGGCCTGGGACAAATAGCTATTAATTTTTTCGCGTTGGGTATAGATGTCGAATACTGTATTTCGTGCATTTTCGTGAACACCTGTCGTTGCCGGCAACCTGTAGCTGTTCTGCCACCAGGGGCGTGTAGAGATCTGGTGATGCCCGAGACAACTGCTGGATTGTATGTCTCCCTAGCAAATTCTAGTCTAGTATTGAGGAATGTGAGAAACAGGAGCATTTGAAATACGAAAAAACTAGTGTTGACAAAAAAAAGTTGCGAAAATATTAAATAAAAATAATTCAAGGAGTGTTTTTGTTTTTAGTTAGTGTTGACTGATTTGTTTTATTCTGTGGACATGGGGTATGTTTCCAAGCAAAATTCTTCTAGTAATGGGTATGCAGTGAGGAACTAGGTATTGCATTTATCCATGCAAATAAGCATCAGTTAGGCCCACCAAAAAGATAGCACTTGTGAGGCATGATGGGAGATAGAGTTGTCTATTTTTCTATTATAAAGATTATCTGAAATGGTACAACGATGCAGTTCGATGCGGGCTAGCAAGAATTGTCAAGCCTACAAAGGAATGAAGAGAGATAGTGTGTAAGGCCTTGAGAATACGAAGCAGTGCTTCGTTTCTCTCTCGGGTCACTTACATTTGCATGCCCGCATCAGGGCAATTTCTTCTAAGATCCGTGCAGCGTGTGTTAGTAGCCTTACAGTACGATGCATCTAGTAACAGCATTTTAATGTGAAATAATTTTTTGCAATTTCACTTTTATGATGCTCCCTACCTCGAGTGCCCAAAGGCCTGGGGCCGACGCGCCCTCCTCTGCACGCTCCCGTTGTGACACAAAAACATGACTTGGCATTCAAAGTTTGCAACTGCGTGCAGTTCACGACCATGCTGACATTGCTGCTCGCCTTCAGCACTCAATTTTTCTTCACATCGTACAGAAGCTTCACCGAGCAATAATTTTCTGTAAGCAGACAAACTTGCTTGGTGACGGATCTGCCGTGGTGAGTAAAGTTGTAAATCGCTGTGCAAGGCTTACTGAAAGATATAATATTTTCATTGTGAATGGCCGAATGTTTTCTGAAGGCAGCGGTAATCCGATTAGTTCAACTGCAAGTTTAACTGGAGAGCGTTTGTCTTATGTCAATTTATTGTAAAACTTGTCGCTCATAAGAGTAACTCCCATGCAACTTAGCATTCGTGATTTTGAATGAAAGTATTAGCTGTTCTTCAAAACTGTATCTTGTAATCACGGAATCGTTTTTCGAATCGACCTGATTGTCACGGGATGCCAAGTAATGTATCACTTTTTTTAAAAATATCTATAACTTTTATTTCAGTGGATTTTGGTGATCTACTCTGATTTACGGAAAATCAAGTTTAAAAAATAAATTTTCGTGTTCGAAAAATAAAACTGGTATTCGAATAAAAAGTCGAAACATCAGTATCGTTTGACCTTTGTTTTTTTCTACAGGTAGCGTCCGGTGGCGTGGTCCGCAACGATTATCTGCGCAAGGGCTTGGCTAACCTGTGCGACTACACAAACATGTCGTTGGTCTGCCCACCTCCTTATCTTTGCGTTGACAACGGAATTATGATTGCTTGGTATGTCCTCACATTAAAAAAGTATTGCAGTGTTACGTACCACAGACTGTTCTGCGGCCATGACAATTTCAAACGCGATGACGGCTCGGAAGATGGTAATGTTCGAGGTTATTTCCATTTGCTTTCGTCGTGAGTGTAATTCTGTGCATAACTCTGTTGAAGGGAAAATATTGTACGGCTGTGTGCGAAAAACGCAAGCTTTCGTTGAGTCTGGTAACACTAATTTAGGAAGCAAGGACCCCGCTATAAACCGCAAGTTTATTTTGAAGTGGTTTGTGCATAGTGCTGAATTTTTTCGTCACCTTTATTACTTCATGTTCTGATTGCCACATTTAGCTCCCGTTTGTTTCATTTGTGTTTCAGCGACGTCTGCATACATTACAAATAAACGATCTAATCATATTTTAACACTTGTCGTTATTCATTTGTGCGCCTTTACTTGACCGCTTTTAACACGTTTGTATATTTAGGACGGGCATGGCGTATCTTAAAGCTGGATTAGGAGTGAGCCCCGATCCGGAAGCTGAAAGATTTGAACCAAAGTGAGAACAGTGATGTCGAAGCATCTAAAATCTCCGTGCATATAATCATCGGATGTCAGAGCGAATTTGAGTATAGTGGACTTTCCGCCGCTGACAGGCTTGTTGCGTAAATACTGTTGTCCCCTCATGATCAATTGCTTTCGATGTACCCTCTGAGGCAGAAAGCTTCTGAGCAAGGCTGTGAAGTCGGAATCGAAAGGATTTTCAGCGTGAGGAGTCGGTGTTGGACTCGGAGAAAATTTTAACGACTCCGGGCTGACCTTTTGCGTGCTGATTGTGCCACAAACGTGCATAAGCTTAACAATTGGCAATTTAAGACATGTTCGAAGCTGCTTTGTTTGCTACTGTTGTGCGTACAGTAGCAAACAGCTTCAAACACGTCTTATGCCAGGGTCGACAACCTGCGGGCCGGATCCGGCCCCAGCCCTTTTGCTAATTGTAGTACAGTAACTGTATGGCCCGCCTAGTATTTTATGAGTCTGCCCAAGGGGGTCTTTGTTTGAGATACCGCACTGTGCTACAATTGTACTGTATTTCGTATTTTCGCTATGAACTGTGAAAATCAGGAGTTTAATATGATTCCCAAGTTTTAACGACATCATCAACAGCAAAGGTACGGAATTGTTGGTAAAAAATTAGTACGGCCGTCATACCTGCAGTTTGTTTTTGGCCCGCGACGAGGGAAAGGTTGCCGACCGCTGCCTTATGCGATTAAATACTTCAGTGAGTTTTGCATCATACCGAAAATCAGATGTAATTGAACATGATTTCGAAAAAAAAAATTTGTGAAAGCATGAGTGCTTGCTGGGGCATTGACAAAAATGACAAATGTATATTTACTGATTCTTAAACCTTGCAAATTTGTTGTACTTACCTAACAGAAGCCAGGGTAATATGAAGTGTTTAGATAACGAAGAGTAAAGTGCATGCTCGCAAGTGGTTAGTCTTATTTTCTTTCTCGGTACTGTAGTTCGTGGATTTTGACATGCATAAGAGCTTACTTGTAACATTTTCATTTGGCCATCTAAGAAAAAAGATAGCGGCATTTTGCCATCAAAGTCATTTGAGGTGGTATCATGAAACCCGAGCGAGTTTTTCGAACGCATCGCGCAGTATGCACACATGCATACCGGTAGGATGCATACATTTTTCAATGTTACAAGTTAATTGGTATCGTTTCCAAGGTATCTGCTTCAATCAATTATATCAGTGTTTGAATAGCGGCTATTTTATAATTAAGATTTACTCCTGCTTGATCACGTTTTGCAAAAGTGAGAGATGAACGGAGAATCTACATCGTTTCAAAACAAGTTTCCGTATTCTTGGAAAGTAAACGCAGGGTTTATGAACTCATCTGAAAAGAATGATCACTTTGAATAAATACTAATACAGCTGAAGGTCGGAGTCGGATAATTGAAATTTCCCGGATTTGGATGTTGAGCTTCCGAGCATATAGTCCTATTAGAAGCTATTTTAATTAAATGTGTATCTTGTTCTTATAATAAGACCTTTCAAATATTTATTCTTATAATTCACAAGTTTGTAAGTAATTACAAACTCAAAACATTTGCTCAGTCTAAAATTTTCTTAAAGGGAAAACTGCTCCTTGTTTATCATATTTACAAACACACGTGTTGCATTGTTTCGTTGGCAGGTGCCCGCTTGGTGAAGACATCAGCGATCAGATTATGAGTCGAAAAATCAAACTTCCGAGAAGAAAATACTTCGAAAGCACTGCGGCTGGCTCGTGATGCAGCAAACGCACACATTGGGCATCGCTTCGAACGCCGCAGTTCAAGAGAAGTGTCTTGCGGAGCCACGCAAGTTTTCTTGATAACGAACATTCAATTTGCACAATGGCTCTTCTAAGACTTTGGCCGAACGCGGTTGATCAGTCTTGTGCTGGGAACCAGATAGGAAGGTCAACAACACTTTTTGTAAAACAAAACGCGTTCAACAATTTATCTGCAAAGTATAATTAAACGATCCATAAACTTTGAAATAGCACAGGCGAAATGACACTCTGGAGCATCTTGAACAAACTGCAACGAATCCTGGATTTAAATCACCGCAGGGCGGGTCATCAACTTGCTGATGAGTCTACCCTGCATATTATCTTCAGCATCTCTCAATGGCGGCGGTTGCGGACGAAGTTGGTCGCTTCAAGAAATTGACGCTGTAGCACTGTTAGAAAATTATGAACATACTTTTGAACAAGAACTTGTTCCAAATGTTTCTTTAAACAAAGTATTAAGGAGGACCCACAATCGGATTGTATCACAAACAAGGTCTCTTGTAAATTGCATCCTTTTGGTTTGATTTCAGAGGTAGGCGGGTGGAAGTAAATTGCTGCAGAGTCTTGTGGCTTCTTTTCTTGACTTCAGACCTCGCCTTGATTGTCCGTCACGTTGTAGCCAACCCAGTCCAGAGCGATCGGTGCCGAAAGCATCTCGTCAGTGATTTGGAAAGATTCGCACAAGGGCATACTATGTGCGGACAGTTGGTTGCATAGATCTGACGAAACTTCGACAACCTGCAAAAAGTCGCACGTCGCTAGATAACAAGATTACGGGGTTGGAGGTTAAATGTCCGACCTTTCCAAATTTCCGACTCCAACTCCTGAATCCATAACATGACGTGAATGAAATTTGGCTGTCAACAATTTTGTAGCAACTAGCAATCAATTGAAATCGTGGTACACAGCAAGAATTCTGTTTCAAAAAAACTTTCAAACGAAGTTGTACTACAACTTAGGAGTGCGATGTAAAAATGTTTCAGTTGGACTTCCGCAATCGGATAATAAAATCCGACTCCTCCCAACTCCACATCCCTGCTTGACAGCTGAGCAAAAACTCACTTGCGTGACGCACGGTATTTCTTAAATCGGAAACATACAGCAAAATTTTTAAACTTTACTGCTTCAAATTACTAACATCATGACGTTTAGTTTTGAATAGGGGTGTTCCCCACTACATGCTATAGGAAATTTTAGGCAATTCTCTCGAGGGTGGTCTTATCAGATTTCATTTCGGAGCTCTGGCCTTTTTCGCGGGCTAGAGGAAAAAAAACTGAAGCGTGTTCATGTTGACGCGGGATTCGCACTCTAGTGCATGGTTGTCCAAACCCGGCCCGCGAGCACTTCTCACATAACCCGCAAAAGCCTGGATTGCGCTTATGGCTCGGACGACGGTTTCTTGCTTTCCCGCTGTGTTTCTTTGGGTTGGGAGCAACATAAGCATGAAAACCGTTGCAAAATGATGTTTCCTCTTAAAACACCAAGCGAAGTACTCAAATTTATGCTAACCTCACGAAGAGTTCGAAGGGAATGCTGACTCGCGGGCGCTTCCACGTGATCAAATTTGGCCTTCTTAAGGTTTGGACACCCCTGCTCTAATGCATGAACTGCACATTCAAGCATTAAAAAATAATACAGTCAAATGTGCGAGCAAAGCAACAACCCCACTTCCTTTAAGTTCTGTACAATTCCTGCGCCATAATTCCAGACCAAGGCACCGGCAAAACAAGGCCTGGAAGTTCTGCGTGTTTTGAAAACGCTTACGCAAATTAACAGAACTGAACTGGGCTGCTCTCGCAGGGAAATTCCATAAAAAAACTATGTGTGCGGAGGCATCCAATCCGCCAGTCATATCGTCAATCACTGCACCGCGCTGACTTCACCGTGTAGCATCAACAACAACACCAATGAACATCTGATTGAATACCTCTGCAATTCGTCATTTCATATCTAACCGCATGCCATCTGTCAGCTTTGTATATAAGAAGGGATATTACATATAATTGGGATTTACCACCTCCTGCAGTTCGATTCACGCTTTCGAATGTCCTGATAACGATCCTTTGTAGTCAAAACTTAAAGGCCCGTCAAAGTATAAAACGCTTTTTAGCTAAGGTGTCTCACAGCGATCACAGACAATGGTAAGCATGCTTGTGAAATCCAAGTGTCAGTCGTAGAACAGTGAGAGGGCAGCTCCGCCTGGCTTAAATCCTGGTACGCACGATGTAATTTTATAACAGACACAGATGCTAAACAGAGAAAACAACTCTGGCAGTTTACTCGAAAGCCGTGCAACGGATATTTTCACCTCTTTCGCTTGCGCCGGAGTGAGCAGCTCGTGCGCCACAAACCAACCCAGGTCGTGTTCGACCGCACTGGCGAGGTAGAGATGGTGGATCAGTCGCAGAACGGGTTTGATCGACGCGTCGTTCGAATCGTCATCGACGGCCTTGAAGACTTGATCGCTGACCAAGCGTTCGCCGAACGATCGAGCCGAGTGCTGCAATGACGAAGCTGTTTGTACTCTTCGCTGGGGTGTATGCGTTCGGTCTGCTCTGAAGGGACGGCGGTCAAAGTTAGATGCGCACAGGTAAGTGCTGAGGCCCTCGACATGCCCCCCGAGAGTCGCAAGCTCTCATACGTACGACCAACACAGCGTAGATCAAACGCACTACAGGTTGCAACTCAGCAGGTTTTTGCGCTGTGGGAGTATCAAAGACGCTGATTCTAGCCCACCTCGATAAAGGGAGAAAAGGAGAAGCACAATCAAAAACCGTAAATGGAAAAAATAGTAATCTGCTAGTTCCATGTTTAACACCTTCGGCACGGTGTGAATTTCACGCGATTATTCAGCTGGTGCGAGACGGTTTTTAGCTTGTTTTCATCCAACAGCTATACTCACAATTTTAATAACTCAAAAAGTTCTTGCCCGATTGATCTCAAATTTTCAGGTAACATTTTCACAAGATGATTCGTCTTGGTTGCAAAAGACCAAGCATTTTACAAGTTATTGCGCCCTACCCAACAACTACTGAACCCGAATTAGCGCGTTGCCAGCCACGCGCACAAACAGTTAGTCTGATGCGCTGATAAGAGTCCGGTTGTTCGGTTAAAAAATTAGTAACTCACAACGTTCTTGATGCACTGAATTCAAATTTTCAGGCAAAATGCATAACAATTCGAAAATAATTCTTGTAAATTTTGGTTGCAAAAACTTTAGTTTTGAAAAAGTTATGGTGTTTCACAGATCTACTGCTCAACCCTGCTGAATAGGATAAAGTTTTGTAGCCTACGCGCGTCTGTAGTTGCGAAAGTAGGCCTACCTAACTCCGAAACGTTTCTTTAGAATTGCTTCAAATTTTCAGAGATGATTGAAAATTTTTGTGCACCAATACAACTAAAAAAAAAGTTATCCTAATGCAAGAAATAACTGTCAAGACCTAAGTGTTGTAGCATAGGCCTGGCAAACTTGCTGGATACCAAACTGTATAACTAAAAAGTTATTGCTCATATCATCTCAAATTTTCAAGAATTATGTGGGTAGGTATGGAGAACATTACAGTAAATTTTCATTGTAACCAAATGAGCACAAAAAAATGTTATTGTGTGTTACCAAACAACTGTTCGCACCTAACTTTTTTGAAGAAGTTTTGTAGCCTCGGCCTAGCAAGATGGTTTTCTACCGAACTTCGTAACTCAGAACGTTTTTGCTCAATTTGTATGAAATTTTCAGGATTAATGTGTCTAGTTATGAAGACCATCTGTGGAAAATTTCGTTGCAAACAAACAAGTACGCGAAGCGTTATCGCGTTGGCGTTCATACACGTCAATCCGCACCAGGCGTATTCGATTGAATGACGCATATATGCGTCATTCCGCACCCTGTGCATTTGAACGTATGACGCATATATACGTCAATCAGCACCGAAGGTGTTAACTTCCGCGCAATAATGACACAAATAAAATACATTGTGATCCCATAAATTTTACGTTAAGCTTTAGTTCATTTAACTATTCGCGATTTTCCATGGAAATCAGGGTTGCTAGATTGGCCTTTTTCAGGCCAAATTTCAGAAATTTGACCTCGTTTCCAGTTGGTTGGCCTAAAAAAATTTAGTTGGCCTTTTTTGACCTCATCTCAAGTTGGCTGGCCTTAAAAAATATGTTTGGCCTTTTAGCTCCTTTATGGCCATTTTTACGCTGAAATAGGTTGTTGTGAAGGAAAAGATTGCTGTTCCATTTTTTCAGCAATACATTTGAAAATTTTTTGTGATAAATGCTATAGGAAACGCCCGCATTCTGATATTAGTAATATTTGAGAGATGCTAGATTCGAAATTAAGTTTTTGCGTAATCACTGGAAGCGTGTGTACTCACTACACTGTGTAGTGTCTGTTGTGTTATAAGCACTAAACAGCCTCAGCACTTTGGAGACAGGTCTGCATCTTCGCGATAGAAATGTGATAATTATGTCGAACTGGAAGGACTCTTATGATTGTGGTCATAAAGTACAAGAGTGAATGGGAGAGACTTTCGTGTAGAAAAGTACCGATGAATCGGTATGCAAACCGTGATATCATTTTACCCAAACTGTGCAAATTCACAAACCATGAAAAGTCAAAGAAGATCAGTGCTCCAGTACAATGCCAAGCAAGATTTAATCTTAATTTTGAAGATTTTTTTTGATATTCTTGTAATTTAGATATTTTTGTGACAAAACAATGGCAATACCGCAAATAAAGTTTGGCCTTTTTTCTGGCCTTTAAACAATCGGTTTGGCCTTTTGCTGCCCTCTTTTTAGCATTGTTTGGCTTTTTATTGAAATTTTCACCCGGCAACCCTGATGGACATCGGTGATTTGAAAAAAAATGATCGTGATAACACGCATCATAATCCCGTGCATAGCCCTTTTCATTAAATGCAATAATGGCGAGCCGGCTCACGCAAGGGCTTGAAGCATCATCCTTTCTTTCCCATTGCAACTAGAACCACATAAGTCCACTGCTGTCGTCACAGAGCGCCAATGGGAAGTAATCTAGTTATAGAAGGTGCAGTGCAGCAATAACAGTAAACCTGGTCGAGCGGGGAATCTCTCTTATTGCTTGTGCTGCTCGAACACCACAGTCCCTGCATCCGAGTTCGCGTCTCCAAAGAAGTGACCGTTACAAGACGTTTCCAGAGACGTCATTATTATTACGTCGCCCACCTGCACCAGGTCGCTTTCGCGAAGCATCCACGATTCGAACAGACCGGCTTTTCCAACAGACATGACTTTCAGACCCAACTCGGAAAAGTTGATGTTTTCTCGCGACACAAGGAGGTTGTGCAGGAATGTGACGTCCGTAGGATCTGCAAATTTCCGCGAACCTCAATCAAGCTTCTCGTGAAAGCACGGCTTTCACTGCGTGCTTCGGGTATAAAGACCAGTTTTGGCATTGACCCGGAACTTAGACAATGTCTCATAAAAATGTTAGGTGTAGGTTTTGATATTTGCGAGGTCTTGAACAGGTTAAGTAAAAATTTTATTCGAAAATATAAAAAATGTATCATTTTTAAAGGTATCCACCGATAAACGTATTAAAAACCCAGTTGAAAGGCCAAGCAACACTGCTGCAACTACAGCGTATTCCCGATAAGGTCACCACAGGGTCGAAAGTATGAGCTTGTGCAAGTCACCCTTGCATTTAGTAACTAGCAAACGCTTCTGGCGTCCAAAACCTATAGCGGGGCTCTAGACTTGTTCTGAAACAAAGCCCCAGGTCCCTGGTCGATACAAAACATAGACACCGGCACAAAACAAACCTTGCCCGGCAGCTTCTTTTAACTCCAACTTCTTAAAAGCAGCAAGTCTCTCCTTGGCGACTTTCTGCAAAAATCAGAGGTTATCTTCCTCATTAATAATTTAGAGTGTCGTAAACATTCGAGCTGAAAACAATCGTAGCTCAAAATAAAAGCAAATTTTATTCAACTGTTAAATACGAGCATGCCTACCTGCATAAGAACACTGTTGTCTCCTTCAGCTGTCATTGCGGCATGGGCAAGACCAATGAAAACCCCGAACCTATTGCACGATAAATATCCCTGAAAAAGAACAAAAAGATTGCCAAGCTTTTTTTTACAGTTGCACGCTCGGTATCCGGGTGAGCAGTCGCGGTGTATGAGCGCACCAGGTTTATTGACGTGACGAAAAAACAACGATCCGGGCGTGTTAAAAGGGTCTTGGACATTTCGGCGATGGTGGTCGCAAATGTTTTATATGAAAAAAGTTTTTTTAAAATATGCTTTTTCATGAGCATTTGGTGTCCGGAAATCCCCCGCCCAGGAAATTATCCCGTTATCGAATGTGCGATGAAAGGATTCTGCGAGCGGTTCAGAGATATGCCAATTATGGCGTTACCGAATATCTGCGCGAGATTGCCCACAATTTCCAAATGGACTAGTTCAATTTCTGATGTTTTTAGCGGGTGGCAATTGTGCGGTGTCTTTAGCTGGTTTTGTGTGTTATTTATTTGTGATCTTGTGTTAACGTGTAAAAAAAAAGAAAAAAGAGTTAAAATTGAAAATTGTTCTTATCAAAGTTTCTTATCAACTGATTCATCGCTGAATCGGCGTCGCCGAAATGTCCCATTCCGTGTTAAAATGGCTGTTGGTAACTAGAGCTCGACCGATAATGCTTTTTTTTGGGCCGCTATCGATGTTCTTCACTTTTCATTGCTTACAACCGATATTTTTGCATTACTCAAACTACAATGGAAAGACGTTACAGTGCATTTTTATCTTCAATATGCAGGCCACAAGCAAATGGGATAATTACACAAGCTACAAATGAAAAGTAGATTGTGACCACGCAAAACCTGGGAGCGAATGTTACGCCATAGAGCGGTTTATCAGGACGATTGGGCAGCGGTCTGAATATTACGCACTACTTGATGTAGTCGGAGGTTGCGCGCCGCAAGGAACAGGATAGAGGATTTGCGTTAACCGGAGACGAAGTAGCAACTTAGGTTTCTGTACACGCTGGTGCAGAAAAATAGTGTAGCGACTTTTATGAAAAATATTGCCTAGATATATATAGGCGGAATATTGCTGATGCGCTGCATCGGCAACATCGTCATATCGATCGTTATATATCGGCATGCCGATGCATCAGTCGATCTCTGTATGGTAAGAGTTACCCCTATGTGGGTGCAAAGGCACCTGATGAGTTGCTCAAATATATTAAAGGCGAAAATCACATTTTCGTTCTAGCATGAAAGGCTAGGTCACACGGATTTGTCGCGCGTACGTGAAGTTTATCACAAAGTTGAAAAAGATTCTTTCAAAACATTTGTGCTCTTGCCTTTTTTCAGACAAATGCGTCATCAAATTACCTAATGAGTAGAGCCAGAGTTGAAAAGATATGTCAGCTGGTTCAATTTAAAATGTAGGCGCAGTTTTTTACGTTTCAAACTATTGACGGCTGAAGGTTAAAGTGACTTGCACCTGGCCGCCACATCGCTCCCGACATATTGATGCCACTTTTTCCAGGTTCCATGATACGAGAGGCTTTATGACGCAACACAGATACACGACTTCGGAATGCTCTTTCTCGGTGCTGCTGGCCCATCGGTCTTTGACGTAGTCGAGGCCCAGATTGAGAGCAATTGTTCGAGCAAGCAATGGCATGAGAGCTCTTTGCTGGAGCTGCAACAACATACTGTGTTGAGTTCACGGTCAGGAATTCTGCTTCAGCCGAAATATGCCAAGAAAAACTCTTTCAAACACGAGCAACGCGTTCACCGCATGTGGCTTTGCCCATATCCGCAGTGAACACGGACCATTTGAAAGAAATTCACTTATCCAGTCCAGACGTGCATCCGAAAGTCTGCCTAGTCTTCGTCGTTCTAAAAGTGAGAATGCATGGTTTATGACCATGTTGCGGTGCCGCGAGAATTTAATTTCGCAGTTCCGTGTTTTCCCAGCAGGATCCTGTGGGGTTGTAGCGCTCAAACTATGACAGATGAGCTTCACATCATGTATGCGCCTGCTGCGAGTCTAGCGCAGCTTTTCATCAGTAAACTTTTTGCAGCGTTGTATTTCTGGTAAACTCAGCTGCAGTTCAGGGCGAACACTAAACAATCAGTCACTGAAAAGGATGTCAGATGAGGACATCTTGACTATAACTTTCCAACATCATAACTTCACGCGTTTTCACCATCACCGTAATATCATATCTCTACCATTGTCATTGCCCCAAAACGTGTGCTTTAAAATATTTTTGCTTCAAAAATATGTATTTTGGTACCGCAAGTGCTTCGCAAAAGTGAGGTCGTTTCATTTATCAACGACACAAAAACAAATTTCAGATGTCGGTGTTGGTAAACACCAAGATAAGCATGCTCTAACGTCCATTTAACTGTATTCCTTGAAAGAAAGAAGCAGCTTTGTAACATGAAAAAAAACAACAATATTTTTCTGAAAGCATTCTTCACCAATCCTCTTGTTTTCACCACTAAATGCTCAATGTCGCCAGCTTCTTTGGTCGAACCTACAAACCTGATATGATAGTATGGCCATGTCCGACTTTCCCTCTTTACCAACAGTCAGTCTGGTTGCGGCGTACCTCAAGGCGATCGTCAGACATGCTTTTGCGCCACCCATGCACATCGACGCGATGCACACGCGCCCTTCAAGCACAAACCAACAGAGTTAATAGTACAGCAAAGCTAAACTGTACGAAAGTTTTTCCTGGGCACTAACGCTACAATGGCGTGACTTCACAAAGTCCATGCAACAGGTTCAAACTATATGTAAAAATGGAGAAGGTTTCGCGATTCTCTGATTTTGTTTGATTTTACGGAACTAGCATCTCGTCGTTAGACGTTTCCCTACAAAATACAAAGACGTAATGAAGTCCATCTGTTTCAATGCAGTCAACAAGGAAAATGCTTTGCGTTTCAGCTTTAGTCTCTGTTGACAAAGCTTTAGCCGTCGCTGAGATGATGGATATTAGATACTAACAGTTCAAACGCGGAACGCGAACTTTGCAGCTCCCCATTATATACTCGAAAAACAGTGGCGTTGGCACCTGACAGCAGTTGATCAGCAACAGTAAGAAACCTGGCCCGGTTCGATTTGATGGACGTAGTGAAACTTCCATCTGGTGCAACATCCGAATATCTGCCGAAATAAAAGATAAAACGAAACATTTCGTACCACCGCCGCCACCAGCATGTTTTTCTCAAGTATGCTTGCTGAAAGTTGTATGTGGTTCGATACGATGCGGTCACGTTACTTCTGACGCGCTTTTATATTTTTTCATTCGTCCGAAGAATCGAGAATGTTTTTCGGTACGAAATCATTACAGTGTTACAAATTTCAAAATGCAGATTTGTTCAAACAAGTCCCGATTTCTCACGTCCACTGCGGCGTTGACACTCTTACGCGAGTTGCAAAACGGAGATGAAAGGAAAATTATCTGGTTGCAGCACAAAGTTTCATATCGCCGTCCTTTGTTTTCTTCGCTCCGCACAAATCACATCTACCATTCCTTATAATCAAACGTTCAATCGTTGCGCAATGCAAATAGCTCGGATAGGAACGTGTTCGATGATCAAATTTGTTTAATCTGTTATGGTTGTTTCAATTGATATTAACAAGAGCTTTATGCTTAGTTGAGAAATGTCTGCGTATTCATAGAAATAAACAAGCCGCTGGGGGGAAAAATGGAACAAGTCCGTATGATTGCCTTGCACTTACTGTCCGAAAAATAAAAATCCCTGAATATAACAATTGTGCTTAAGCATTTAACAAGCATCTCAAATTCGAATTACTGTACCAGTTAAAAAGCTTGTGGTTTGGTCTATCAAAAAAATCAGCCCATCACTAATCCGTTAATTAAGAAACAACACAGTGAATACAAACATGAATGGCTGACAGATCCTCGGGTCAAAAGTACCAAGTAGCCACAAATCATTTCGCGACACGCCGAAGACAACAGATCGATTTTGACTGATGAAATGCAAACTCTGAAAGGTATATTGAATGTAGAGTAAAATAGACAAGGTATCTGGGGTAACGTGTATCGCGAAAGTTCTATTTCAAGTTCTGTCAGAAACAAAACAATAACCAGAACATCAAACGAATCAAGGAACGAACAGCCACTAACCTGTTTAAAAGATTTTCTCTTGGAACACGAACGTTATCAAAAAAAAGTTTGGCATTATCAACACCGTTAAGGCCCAATTTATGTCCCATGTCCTCCACTCTGACATTATCCATGACGTTTAGGTCATCATCGCGAATCCGGACAAGAATTCCGTGGATTCCGTGGTTTTCTTCTCCCACGATCAACTGCCTTGTCAAGTAAGGAAATAGTTAACTTGCTAAAATATGTTTTGTTGGCATGTACGGCATCCGTAAAAGCAGAGAAACTTAACACGAATCCTTGTCAGAAAAACTGATTGAAGTGAATATCGCAATTTTATAGCGTATTGCCGAACGTTTGATTAAAAAATTCTCAAAGCACAACTTTAACAGTGTACCAGGAGCGTAACGGGGGTAGATGGCGCCCGGGGCAAGAAACAAGTTTGGCGCCCCCATGTTCAAATTTGAGGTCTTTCGGAAGCAAACGTACAGTATCGAAGAAAGTACTTGTGACACTGCTGGAAATTTTCGGCGCCCCCAGTGATTCGGGGCCCGGGGAATTGTGGCCCCCTTGCCGCTCTCGTTATGTCCCTGGAGTGCACCATTGCCAAAACTTGCCGACTCTTACTAATATTTAGATTTTTTTCGAGTTCATGGAAGAATTGCAGTGGAGTACTTGCACCGTGCAAAAACGCTTTTCTAAACGTTCGCTGCCGAAATTGTTGTTTCTAAGCTCTACACATTGCGAACAAGCCTTTTTTTCGAGCAATTCATCCACCTGAGCAAAAACGACAACATGCTTTGCGTGTACTGCTCCGTTGGTAATCCAGTACTTCTGTGACAACGTGGTCGGCGAGTTGATGACAAACTCGTTTGTTTCCTGCAACATGAAGAATTTTTCACAAAACAGCAAAATTTTATTTTAATTTTCCGGCCAAACGGAAAGCGTAAGCCAAACGTCGGATTACATTGGACTTTCCGCACAAGAAGGAACAGCACATTCGCTGAAACGAAAGGTAAAGGCAGATTATATACAAGCTCAAGCCAATAACGCTGAAAAACTTCCATGACTGGTATGCGCGCCTTGAGCGCAAGGCATGTTTCATGCACGCCAACCGAAACAACACACACAGAGAAAAGCTGCATGAACATCGGCAAGGCAGATAAAACAAGAGTTTTGGTTGCGAAGGACGAGTCTGCGAAGCACGAATACGTTATGAATGAGACAACTTCACTTGCGAATACTTCATTACTTTATCGTAGATCGCAGTGGTTTCCATCTCCACGGCGTTGTTTCCGTAGCCGAGCTCAGTCAAACCAAAACAACCGACATCGTGGAGTGTATCTATTCCTGCACGTAACAGATGTAACGGATTGACCAGTACCGTGCTGAAAACAGAGGTTGTTGCACTGGTGCTTCTTTGCAACCCCAGCAGACATACACCACACATTTCATTTTTACAAGCAGCTTTCAAGGTTAAGGTCGCGCAACACCGAATTTTGTAGGGAGCACTTGCACAAACACAAACTTAATATTTTAATTACAATATAACATGAGATTGAGCAACTTCCATCTAAACGTGCTCGCCAGTCAGCTTTACCTTTCAGTAACTTGCTGTGGTGACGCTCAGTGCCAAGCTTTAGCACAGTTCCGCCGAAGAGGTTAAATTGCACAGTCATTTTCGTGGCCATCGCGGGGTCTATGATTGACGCTAGTTCATGCGCTGCGAAAATCCTTAACGGATTGTTTCGGAAATCAAGCACTGATATGAATCCTTTCTGTAAGCACAGCAGTAGGATCCGATATTACTTTGGAGCATCTACAACAAAATCCAATTCATCCATAAAGCTGTTAAGTTAGCATTTTGAAAACACATGTTACCATAAATTATATTGAAGGCGTTTGTTTTGTCAAATAAAAGCTTCATGGCAGCAACTTTTTATAGACGAATTTAAGTAACTATGTTACCAGATTCCAACTTTCTCACATACCCATGACTTCAGAATGTTATTAATTAACCAGCAGTGCTAAGAGGGTCAAAAACAAAATGTCTGATGACTGTTCACAGCATGGTGAAGTACATACAAAAACTGGTTGGGTATCAATGCTTTTTGAAACCTAAGCATAGTTTGAAATGCCATTGAAAACAGATTCTGCAGCTAAGCATACCCAATAGCAAACAGAATTATCATGGAAACAGGACTACATAGGCTCAATACTTACTAGCATCATGGCAACATTAAACATGAATATTTGCAAGAAACAGAAGACAGTAAAGCTCTTCTTGCACAAATGCAAAAAAGCAATTAAAAAACTTAAAGAGAGTTTTTGCTGATCAAAAGCTCAAAATGGATGCCAAAAATTATGAGCAACAAACAATTTGACCATGCAAAATAACTATTTGTAATACACAACGCTGTTTCAAAAAATTGAATGCATCAGTTGCATTTTCCACTTCCACAATGAAACAGATGCATTGGCAGCAGAGTTTTATTAATTACATGACTTCAGATTACTGTATACAGTTACTTTTTCAATTTGTAATTACATTACACCTACACTCTTAAGCATGTAATTAATTGTAAACAGCAACTATAAATTGCTAAATTGCCTTGTAACAAATTATATATGTAATTCGTTTTTGAAATACACTAACGGTTTGCGCTTCTAACCACACAGTGCAGAAAGATATGGGCTTTAGAACTGTTACAAAAATTTGTAGTCATCAAATGATAAATCATTTGCATTGCAAGGTAAAATTTTCCATGTGAAAAATCCAGTTGAAGCCAAAACCTCCCTCAAACTTAAAGAACTACACAGTATTTCGAAGCCTAACATGCAAAACCCTGGTGAAACTGCAAAGCTAGGAATAACACATAGAAAAGCTTACACTGCCCTGCATACAGCACTTTATTGTTTAGCTTTGTGTGCACCATGGTATACAATTATGTATTATCCAAATCACACGCACAGCAATCTGGGGCATTTCACTATTGACTCAGCAAAACTGCAGCTGTTTCACTGGTTCTGTTTATGCCACTGTTCAAACTCTTTAAAGTTGTTGAAAGCAAAATGCAATTGTATTTAGGTTAAAAATTTTAGCAACTTTAACTTACACAATAACAAAAATTCTTAACTATAATTACCTGCAAAGGTATGCCAAATCAATTAAATTCAGTTCAATTACAAATTACACTTGATCAAACCCTGATTAGCTGAAAATCTGTGAAGTTGGGACCAAGCATTGAGTCAATCTTGCTCTTATGCTAGAGAAATGTGACCTATTACATCACAAAAATAGTGCCAAAATCATCAAATTGGCAGTTTTCTCTGTTAAAGCCATGAATTCACAAACAACTGAACAATTTGATCCGTTTTATTTTCATTATATCTGGTGTCGTAGAACATATTTAAATGAGTGCTAAAGTTTGTTTCAAAATGCAAGTCAGTGTACTTACAACTTGCAATAACAGCTCAAGGAGGAATGTTGACTTTGTGATGATATTACTATGCAGTAGTAAAAGGGGCTCTTGAAGGGTATACATTGCTGCAACTTTAGAAGTCAAACAATGTTTTAAATCAAATGAACAAAAAATATACAGAGCTACATGACTAAGCACAATGATTTAAAAGGCATCAGCTTACATCGCAGATTCTTTGGAGTCGTTTCAGTGCGACATCTCGTTCCTCATACAGTGAAATGTTGTATCGCGGAGTCATGACAGGATCACTGACAAATTTTCGGAACTCTTTTCTCATGTCATGGTTATCATGATCAAGCAAATTTGCCATCTTTGCAACATCGAAGTGATTTTCCTTTGGACACCATGATTCCCTACGAAATATCAAATCACAACCTTAAACATGTGAATGAACCGCATACTAGAAGGTTTAGCAACTAAAGTATAAGCTTGTTTAAACAAAATGTGAAAGGATTTACATACGACTTGGCAGTTTCAAACCCAATGATGAAATACACACATTAATGTAGGGGTCTCAAACTTAAATTGCTGAGAGCCAAATGAGGACTTACAAAGTAACCTGAGGGCACTTCTATGACGCTAATGCATCAATGGTGCAACCTGAACCTTTCTAGAAACAGCTTTACATTTNAGTTCCTGAAAAAAGGTATCAAGAGTTGTTCTGCGTTAATCATTCTAGCCATCTGCGTTTGTTTAAAACGAACTTGTTCACTGGCTAGGTGAGTACTTTTAAGCACCAGTGAATAAACTAAATAACAGAAATTTTAATTAATGTAAATTCCCTAACAGCATTGCGGGATGTACAAAACACTCTCACACACCACATGTGGCCCGTGTATTTGAGACCCTTGCATAAATGCACATGCTGACAGTGACACAAAATGCATAGGTTGGCACTGCTTTTTTAAACACATCCATCTTCTCAAAGTTCTAAGCATGGCATCTGATGCATGAGCGCATGCCACAAACTTCAGTTGAGTTAAGGTTTATGAAAAATTTGAAGCTATTTATGTCTGCATATTTTTTGCAGACCTATTTGCAGAGTAAGTATGGTTAGCTGGAACAGCTTGCATATTTTAAATAGGTGAACTTTTGACTTGACCAGTATTATAATGTTGTAGGTCAGGGGTCTCCAAACTATGACCTGTGGGCCAAATCTGGCCCGCAAAGACATTTTGTCAATAATGAAAAAATAATATATTGACAAAAAGTTTGATTTGGTACAATGCAACATATCCCAACAATCTGATTATGTAAGATGTCTAGCCATTGAACTGTTGGGTAGTAGCTTATGAGCCCCTCTGATAAAAAAAGTTTGGAGACCTTATAGTAGGTCACGCAGTGAAATACCCACTAACGCCTATTTCAGGTTGGGAGGGAGGTATGCACCCCAACTAAGACCTGGTCCTTGCAGCCTCCCACCCCCATATATTTTATGAATCAGTTTACTTGAAACTTACAACAGCATTACGCACAGCAGTGCTAGAAATAATAGTAACCATGTTGGTGCCATCTATGTGTGTTGTCTGCACTAGCACCACATACATATTCTTGTGTCCTTTCAAAGTAACTGTGTTAATGTCATCTACACTTATGTTCTTTCATCTATCAGTGTGTTCCTTGTTAGGATCATCATCATGTATGTGTAAGTACTACTCCATTGTGTGTGTTGTTAAGATGAAAAACAATTAACTTCTAAAATAAGTCATTTGGCAATTCAAAGTGAATGCATGTTAGCATCCATACTCTTATATACAGGGTGTTTCACAATTGTTGAAACAAAGCGGCAGCTTCTAAAACCTTTATCAATGACCTTATTCATTTTTCTCTTTCCAGATTGTCATAGG
>JGI24158J21664_10000946_pt1 | contig 30210 bp, 20 predicted proteins | sample Ectturendosymbi3_FD_21664 | JGI IMG/M metagenome (IMG submission 21664)
TTCNTGTCACGAAGTGTGGTTCACACACGTTCGCAGCGTTGTAAACAACATCTCTAAATCCGCGATGCACAGATTGGTTTGCATAATTGCAATACTTTTTAAGAATAAAACGTTTAACAATACTCCAATAAATTCATTCATATTGTGACACCTCGTCACAATAATATAAGACAACGCGTGACGAAAGACATTCTTAACATTTTTGAAAAAGGATCGGTTTTTGGACTTGATGATTATCAAACCGCTCACACATATATCTTGTGCAAAGTCTAAGAGTTTATGAATGGCTAGATCAGAAATGACTGAACATTCAGTTTTTATTCTTATCCAAAAACGACATATAGGCTAGACTCTGTTTTGAAAATTCCAGTTGCAAACGTTTATCGTTTAATAACTCGGCAAACTCATCCATGACAGGTGTGTGGCCTCCTACAGTTTTCAATTGTGTATGGTTTTTGGATCTAACTTCTCCTGAATCAAAGTCAAAAGTGCTTCTGAAACTGTGTATGAAAGTTTTAACTTTACTTTGAAACTACTTGGTGTTCTCTCAAAGCAGTTAGCCGAGCCTGTAGAGCACTGTAGACCTAGAGTCTAAACAAAAGCATGCATTTATGCCGGAATGAATGCAATATCGGTTAGTACGTTGAAATAATCATGGTGTAACAATGCATAACTTGTTGTGCCTGGTTTTTATTATCATTTGATAGCTCAGGCAGGAAACATAGTAAACAACTGACGGAATAAAGTAGGATATTGCCATAAAAATAAAAATGCAGTAGAAATAGATTCACTGCACCCTACTTTCAATTTTCTTGTTTTGTAAATTTTACAAAAATTGTTATATCTGATTTGTTAAGCCAATTGGTTTTGAGATCCCGAAATTACATTTCGCGGCCCCATTTGAGGTCGCGACGCATAATTTGAGAAGCCCTACTCTACGCCATAGGCCGATGGTCAGCATGAAGACAAGTTTTGCACAGCAGCAAAGTATTATAGCAACACCCTCAGCTAACCACATCAAGCAAACCAAATGTAGGCACGTATTTCGCAGTAAAGCTCACAAGAAACTGTTCTTGCTGATTTGATTAACATATGATTTCAACAAACAATCTCTGTTTGGGCGAAATCTAGTACAAACAACCAAACGTAGGATAAAATACTGAAAATATTGCTTTTCTCTGGCGTTCTTGCCCTGTTGCGAGCTTTTTGTCAGTGGAAAATTGAACATCAATCAAGTACCGTTTTTCTTTTTCATTCTTTTTTTGTAACCACTTTCATAAACACGGCCTGCATCTCTCTCACGCCCAGATGCATAATAGTTTTGTGTTGCTACTGTACTCATAAAGATCTAGAGTAGACATTTGAATTTCCGCTCCTTTCAACGTAAATTGTAAAGTTATGCCTCTGCGCAGTTTCGCAAATTTTTAGTTAATATCGGGTCGTCATAGGGACGAAGTGCGCAGGGCTCTAGGCCATGGCCTATTTGGCCTATGCGTAAATCCGTCCCTGCTTGTGACGGCTAAGGGGGCTACAGTGTTCAGCCGAAACTAACAGGTTCTCATAAAGTTCTGGGTATGCTTTCTTGCCTTTTCGATATTTCTTGTGTCCGGAGGTGGCAAGCTCTCAACGGATTTTCATGCAAGAAAGCAAAAACCCTTCCAGTCATCCTTGCCAAACTTCCAGCATTTCACCGGATCGTTGTAGGAACTTCGGTGGCATTATGAGGGAGGGTTGGTGTTGTGACCGCCAGAAATTTCCTAGAACACGTCTGTCACGCGGTCGGTTGCCATGGCCGACATTTGCGAAGGCTAGGTCCGCGTTGGTGTCGACGTTCCATCGATGAGAGGAGAAACGGGCTACTCCCTTAGGGTCTTGCAGCAGCGCAAGGTTGTTGACTTTTGCCCAGGAAGCCAGTTTCTCACCGTCAAGAGATGTTGTGCTGTAGCCCCAGTTGACATGTTGGCAGTTGAAGTCGCCAGCATACCGACTGGTAATGTCGGGATGGCTGTAGGTGTGAGTTGCGAGCATGGAGGTTTGTAGACGTTAATGATCTTATATCTTGCGACGTCTATGAAAAGTCACTCAGTCTGATTGGTCTGGAAACTGAACGACCAGTGTCCATTCCAACCACTCGTGAACAAACGTGGCAAGGCCGTGATTCCTGCTCAGGACTGACCCAGCTAGAGCAAAGTTGGATCATTACAAGCTAATGATTACAAACTTGTCAAAACATTGATGACATTGCGCATGTCCGAGGTCCGTGTCGAAGTCTGGTCGAGAAGAGGATGGAAAGAAAAAAGTGACGAAGACTCCAGGGGTTAAGTCACTGTCACCTTCTGAAGAGGCATTCCAAAAGAACGCAAAGCAGCCGCACATACACACTGCCATTTGGAAATCAACTCTCAACTCAGAACCACCAACACTGGATCCCGTCAAGTTCGGACAAGAAGGAGACGAACGCTGTAGATGCTTGATCCCAGATACATTACAACCAAATGTATCATAGAGTTTCTCCACCGGAAGTGATGGAAATTGTGAGGTGTGGCTGTTCTGCGGATACACCCTAACCGAGAGTGGCTTGCAGTGAAGGGCGGCTTACATTTTTTATTTCATGTTTTAATCAAAAGGTACAGATGACGCTCATCTTTTCTCTACGTTTTATCGACCATCTCTTTTATTGCATTCTATTCTCTTTAGCATCACATCCACATCCGTCACAGGAAGAAATACGATCAACAGAAGGCAGTTATAGTGGTGTAAACATCATTACCAGGGTTGCCAATTAAACGCGAAACGTGTTAGTACATGAAAGTATCTTAGAGGCTTAGGTAATATATGTTCAAGGGAGGCTTACATTAACCTTTTAACACCATTTCATGCGGCTTATAATCAAGGGAAGCTAACAACCGAATAAATACGGTACTGAGATATGGACAAAAACGAGGTTTTTGGAATAGACAATCTCAATATGCGTATTCAGCAAAAAATAAAAGTAGAATCGTTACTTTAATGGTTTGTTCTTATTCTGTACCCCTCAAATCATGGGGATAAACACCAAAATTATTTTGATATCATGCATAGTGACTGAGATATTGACGAAAGAAGGATTTTCCGTAATGGCGGCCTTAATTTGCATATTGGGGGATTGCACAAGGATGACAGAATGGCATCACTCAGATTCTTAAAGAGCACACTTCGGAGGTATGGAAACAGTAAAAAATTTTGTACGGACGGTATTTCAAGGTTATTCAAATATCTGGGGTTTGGCAACCGGACTAAATCAACGTTTGTAACTAACAAGTACGTTGAGAAATCGACGGATGGAAAGCATTTCTACTGCTAAGGAAGGTCTGTATGGCTATGAGTACAACTTGTTCAAGACCAGCCGCCAGTAGTTTATGCTGTTGAGGTGCGTAATGCAAAAGAACTACACCTGCTGCATATCGGTGACAACCATGTGAGATTAGGTATTGAGACAGCCTACTGTAGATAAAACTACCACGAGGCAGGTCTGATGAAATCTGCTACAAGAGAATCCGATCTCAACGCTCATATGCAATCAAGTGTAGCCACGCGCCATCCTACTGCAAAGACTCTGGCTGAGTTCTTGATAAAACATTAATTATTTTTGAAAGCACTCCCTAATGAGACAGGATCATGTTGAGCAAAAAGAAAACAAGTGGAGAGCAACCAATTTCTTGTAATAGCTGCTTTCAGATAGCAGCAGGGTTCCAAATACTGTACTTATTGTGTACGACTCGGCATGACGAGGAAACGAGTAGATACTTCAAAAGCGTGACCTTATTCACCACCAGACATGGGGTAATCATAATCGATTACAATCGATTACAGTTTTTGAGTAATCGTAATCGATTGAACTGACCAAAAATGAAATGTAATCGTGATCGATTACATTGCCAATTTAATCGTAATCGACGACTACTTTCGCGATTAAACCTGGAAATTTTCACCCTACATCACTGTGCGATGAACCGCGGTTGTGGAAGCTGGGTTTCCTCCTTCATTATCATTTATTATGGGTATGTTGCATGGGAGGCTATTTACCCGTGTGCGATTAAAATCCAGATAGTCCAGGGCAGGTACTGCATTTGTAGCTAATTCCGGCTTTGTTCCAGCTACCTTCCTGTTGACCGCCCAAAGTAACGTAATGAGTCTAGTGAGACGTTTGACACTTTGGCAACAGAATAGCGGAACATTACGAGGAGAGGTATTCGTTTTAATTATATATATTCAGAGCGAACTTATGCATGTAAGTGTTTGAGTGAGCTATGTATATAATTAGTGCAGTAATTTGTATCCAGTAAATTAACATTTTTTAGAGAAAAAAGGTACTTAAATCCACTGTCTAAGGAAAGAAATCCTTTCTCAGCACATAATCAGACATTAAGATCGTACAGAGTATATATTTTGCCTACAAAGTAGGCATCATCAGCTCTTGAAAGTACCTTTCCACAACACTGATAGCTAGCATGTCAACCGTTATTCACCGCATACTGGTATAAAAAACTCAAGGACACCTGTGAGGTTTTGTAAACCATTGACTTTTGGTCCAGTTGACATATGCACAGCTATAATTGGCATCACTGTTCATTTCATTTGAAATTAAAAGTTGCAAAATGCTATTCTGGCTTGCAGACGACCGTAACCCACAGTTAGAAGAAATAGTCAGCAATTTTGAAATTACTAACAAACGACTTTCGTTGCTGGACGAATGTTCAAGCCTGATAGATGTCGTTTGCCTGATAAAAGATTTGAAGCGTTGATGTTTATCAACTGTAACAAAGATTGTAAACAGCGATTACTTTTGTTTAATCAATACTTTAAAGTGTTTGTTGCTGTGGAGTAACTGACGGGAGGGAAGAGGGGTGATTTGACTCCTCTGGCCAGCTAAATGTAAAAAAACAACCCCACTTAGCTTATATTTCGGTTTTAGTATCATTTTGATGGGAAGATTAGTAGGGTGTCGTCGTTTTGCGTTTTTCGGAGTATTTTCCGCTGATTTGGGGTTTTAGTATTGTCATTTACACCCTGATTCACCATCATTTATCAAGCTTTTTTCTGAGTGTTGACTAGTAGGTTCATTACAGAGGCCAGTGGGCCTCCTTCAGCTACGTTTCTCCTCTAGATCAAACCTTTAGTTACGGCACTGCTTTGTTGACTGCACGAACATCTCTCTGTTTTTTTTCCGGTGTTTGAACTTTACAGATAAGTAATTTCGTTTATTGCATGATTCATGTTGTATGCTGTTTGAAAATATGCTTACATCAAACCGTGCAAATGCGTTTTGCTTTCGTTCTAAGGATGTTTCAAAACAAATGTAATCGCGAATGTAATCGCGATTACTTTCAATGTAATCGTAATCCATTACATTGTTATTTTGTGTATTCGTAATCGTGATAGAGCAGGTGGTAAGAGATCGTAATGGTAATCGATTACATTTGTGATGTAATCGTCCCATGTCTGTTCATCACTTGCCTGATTCCTCTTGTAGTTTGTTGATATTACTTTTTATGCTGTCCCGATATCACCAGTCAGTTCTATTCTTTCCCGAAAGGTTAACAACAACAACAACTATACAGTTTGCCCTCAGCTCTTGCAAACCAAGACGAAGTCACGTGTCACAGATTTTCAGATGCCCTGGTAAACAATGCAATGGGCTGTACTGGCCCTGACAAGATCCTGCTCGACTTACAACAAATATTTAAGCCAGGTTTCGGCGATTCGCAGTTTCATGTTTGTTACCTTTCACATGGCATGTTACACAAAGTAGCTTAGGCTACATTAACCTGGGACCTAAACAGCAAGTTGACCAGGACTTTGCACTCAAGCTCCGGATCAAAAGACTGACTGCACTTACTTTCATCCGTCCGAATGAGGTGAAACAGGCATTCAGAGCTTATTGAAAAAGTTTTCATTAAAATCAGCACTTTGAAGGGCTTCTTGCTTTCGTTGAAAGGGTCATAAGACCAGATGGATAAGGACCTGATTCCCCATAGTCGTGTGGAATCATCATGATGCTGCTCACGAAAAGGGCTTTTGAACAACAAATAAGCAGTAAATGATCGTAGTCAGTAGACGAAATTGCAGGTAGAGCAAATGTGCCTAGATAAAAAGTTGCTGTAAGGGTTGGCATAATAACATGAACAACCATTTCGTCTGCAAGCATTCTGCAATGTGGAAGGTACGAAAAGGCTCTGAAAGAAGATGTATGTGACCAAATTTCAGTTTCAGGGACATTGTGAATGAGTATCTTGGCCACAGATAGATAGATAGATAGATAGATTTATTTGGCGGTACCGAATTAATTGCGATAAATGTACTCGCTAAAACAGACGAAAACGCACCGGACAACACAGAGTCACAGGACAACACCTGGGTTATTTGAAACGTCTCGTAGTTTCACGATAAAGTGACAAAAATACTGTAAAGCATATGTGTTCTTGCGATATTGCATATTTCATCATTCCAGGAACTTTGCAGTAACTAAAAGCAAAGCGTTCTTTCTAGAAAGAATAACATTTCTGGTGAAGTTTAAGAAAAATTTGAATTATGGCTATATCCTTGGTTGACGAAAATCACAATGGCAAGGGCTAATGTAAGATAAGGCACAAGAAAAAAGTCCGCATAAGAGAAAAAAGGCACTAAAGTTGGCAATACATGAAAGTAGGCAGTGTACAGAAAAGTTGGTAGTATACGAAGATTGCAGGTAAAGCAAATATGCGGTAGACAAAATTTTGTTCCACCGTATGTGCTGACTGTTGCTCAAGCTCGAAATCGATTGAAACTGTGACTAAGTCAGGTTGAACAGAGATTGAGACATCGTTTATTTTGTTATAACGCATGTCGCACAACTGAGCTCAGGCTGAACCTACCAATACAGCAAAACAATTTAAGTCCACAGTCAACATGAGGACATCACTCAGTTTAAATGTGTCGCAAACGGGAGAGATTTGAGGTTTTGTACAGTTTGCTGATGGTAACAAAGCCCATAAAAATTCCGTACAATTAATTTGAAGTTAGGTGACATAAAGGTAGATTCAACGGAATTTCAAACAAAGAAGCATTTTCTATGTATTTTTTGATTGAGGCTTAGAGTTTTGTAGTTGTATAAAAACTATTTGACCCTAACATGACCGTTTTGTTGTGATATAATATGAATTTCTAACGTTTACGACAACCTTCTTCCCTGAATAATTCATGGCTTGCAAAACCTTGATATCGCTCCCGCAGGTTGTTTCTAAAGATAAGAGCTCATGCTGTTTATGATGCATTATAGTGCCGGATAATGGGTCTGATCGATACTATGACGTGTTCCTGTTTCCTGTGAGAGGATATGGCCCTCACGTTCACCAACCATCGCAGAAACCACATGACACCGACGTTGCAGTGACAAACATAGTGCACATTTTCCCGTTCAAACATTCTGTTTACTCAACTACTGGTGTTTATTCGTTGCTCTTTTTCTTCTTTTTCTACGATTTGTTTGAATTAATTCATGGATTGATCAAAGCAAAACGTTCTGATGTGCAATCACATTTTGCAGGACAGTTTGAAGTTTGGTTGATTGCATTAAGAATTTGATTGACTTATTCGCTGCAAAAAAACAAATTATTGTTGATTTGTATTCTGGGAAAATAGTTTGCAATACAAAAATCAATCATAGCGATCACTTTTACTGAAATATACTGCGTTATCCTTAAAAGTATTCTCCAATAGGGGACAAGTAAGAAGTGATCAGAAAGTTTGGAAAACAATTTCACGCATACGACGCATCCACAATCCAGAAATCTCATTCAGATAGGTATTAAAATAGTTTCTTCTTGAATGGGCTTTTAGGAGAGAATGCAAAGTTCTTCCTGAAATCGATTTCCTACTAGGAAAATTTGCTGATCGATTCCTTGCTTGTATCATTTGTAGAAAGCACTTACTTGAATATAGATATGCACAAGTTTGAATCATTGCAGAATGATGAAAACAGAGCACAGTCGGCGGATTCCTCGAAAGATTACAGGAAATCCACAGCTTTTGTTTGTCCTGTGAGATCAACATTAGACTATTTTATGATTTGAAAGCATAAATGGAAACGATTATCAACAAGTCCCAAGAAAAAATTAATCATTTATTTAAATACATGAAGTTGTTTCATAACAGATTGTGAGCACCTTGCTAAATGTTTGTTGGAATTACCATTACAAATGTGAAGATCATTATGTTGGCAGATATTATCTTTTTATTCTTTTTTGCAAACACCGTTCATTCAAAGGAAGGTTAGTGTTTTTGCATTATTAGTTTGATTGTTAGCTATTAATAGTAAAATATTTGCTATCCTGTGTTTTTTTTATGTAACTTCTTTTTTACATTAGTAAGAAATTATCACGCTGATCCTCAATCATTTTTTTACTGTAGTAGCAAAATAAAAGGACGATAGCTTTGAGCTTCTCATCGTTTCTTTTAATTTACCGATAAAACAATTAAAAATAGGTATAATTCTTCAACGAACCATCGCTTTCGTTTCATGCGCGCCTGGGGTCATTGCGAAGCGTATTTAGACTATTACAAACCAAAAGTAAGGTCAGACCAATCAGTGGTTTGCGGGCAGCTGAAGCAAGGCTATCCCAATGAAACTGATTTGTTGCACAGGAGTAGTAAATAAGTGACACAAACAAAAATATGTCCTATTAAACGAATTTTGACAAAATTTATATCATGAACGAACTTTTTCCAGAAAACGCTGAAATAACCGAAACAATTTTTAAGTGAAATAGTTTTCGCCCACCCCTATTTGTGGAATTTTTTCTTGTATACTTTAGTGGGTTTTTCTAATTTCCACTGACAATTGGTTACATTGTAGAATGAAGGCTTTTTTTGCATTGTTTCTGCCTATTAGCTGAGTCAAATGAAACAATAAATATCTCTCTCGTCGCATCAGATTTGTAAGTCGGGCCGGGTTCGGGCCGGGTTCGGGCGGGTTTCGGGCCGGGTTCGGGCTTAAGTTTGTCAAAATGTTTCGGGCCGATTTCTGGCCTGCATACACAAGTTTGTTATATTATTCGAAGCAAGGATTTCTGCCTCTCTGAAATCTTTCAATTCCATGTAACAAATGTACAGGTATATGGTCAATTGGAGATTTTGTAAGTCTCAATCAAAGCTTCTTTTAGTGTCAGGGAGCGGCGTTCCCACGCATTTTTCACGTTTTGCTTTGAAATGAGTTTGAAGCTGGTTTGAAATGGCTAGTTTTTGGGTGCATTCCCACACCTTTTTTGTTGGCACTACATCCCTGGCTGTATACATTGTTAGACTTCACAAATTCCCTATAATTGTTTCTGTTTATAGAAGTTAACTAGCAAGTGTTGTGAGCATTGATAGAAATTGATGCTAAAATTGCAAGTAAAGAGGGTAACAAACATAAAATCAGAATTTTCTCGATATTGTGCTGAAGCTAAATCACAAACTAAAGGACGTCTCATTTTTGTAACGTTTTCCAACGTTTCAAGGAACGTGCTTCCTGAAATTTTCCGAGCTCCAATATTCGATAAACGCGGTCATATGCCCTGCTGGATGCTGGAGAGAAACACACGAGTTGTGTGGAACAAATGTTTATGGAGATGGACCTGTTTGCCTGGCTGCAATACACGCCGGGACTGTTTCAGGTAAAAAATTACTCTGTGGGTTATTCTCGGTTCAGTGGAATGTTCCCATAACTGAAAATGAAAGAGTACAGTATATGGTATACACAAAATAAATTGTGGTATAGTGTTAAAACTTTTGCGACATTTGCGAAAATGTTATCGATAAATCCGTGTTGTGAAAATTGAAGCTGCTCCTTTGCGTTTTCTCAAATGAAAAGACGTCGGTAACATATCTACAACTTTAATGACCACAGAGGCTAAATCATAAAATAACAGAATGTGCAAAGCCAGAACACAAACAAACATCTATTTCATGTTTTTTTATGATGCAGAGTTTGGAGGACTTGCTCTCGTGTTCAAAACAAAAGGGTTTAAATCATCACCAGGAAGTACGCAGTTCGGCGTAACGACGTCAACGTGTGGACGAAAAGCAAGAGGTTATGCGTTTTCAGGTAAGAAAGTTTCAACAACCATTGCTCAGACAACAAATTAACGACTGCATGAATCAGCATCATACAGTAAGTTCCCAGCCACGAAGCCAATGACGGCAACAGGAGTACTACCCATCCCAATTTCAAAACGTTGCACTAAAAACTTTCAGGTTGATTAAGCCTTTGATGAATAAGACGAAATAAGACTTCAGCAAAATCAACAAAACGCCACAAGGAAACTATCCTACTTTAGTTTTAGGAAAAACTTATCAAAGCAGTATGGCTTACTAATCGTCTATGATCGTTCAAACGTTGTGTTTGTGGAAGTGAATTCATATCACGGCTGACCTTTGCCTCAGGTTCTAGTTTCGTGTGAAAGTTGGTGATAATGAAATAAAAACTTTTATCGAACTGCTTGTAATCACCAAGCTAGAGTATAGACGCAAACACAAGGCTTGATGTTTTTCGCAGCAGCTGCTCGCGCACCAGCTTGCTGCATCCCACCTCCAATTGATGAGGGTTGGAAACTTCATCTCATGAACACCGCAAAAGTTCCTCTCCGACAACCCTTGCATGCTGCAAAAATTCACCTTACAGTGTCAGCCATAGCTAGCCTAGTAACCATATATGAAATTTGTAGATTTCTGTTTTTTTGCAATCGTGCACTAAAACGCGACGAGCAAATATGTCGATGGTATATACATCTCTTGAATCACAAACGTTGGCTGAAAAGAACTTCGATTAAGTGCTCTTTGCAGAAGTCACTGATTTTGCAAAAACAGTATTCATTCGTGATTTTGAATTGTTATGACATGTAGCCTATACTTTGACGTTTCAATTAAGACAATGTGGATAATAAACACTTTCAGCAATGATTTCCCAATAACATGTCGGTAAGTTAAGAAGTAGTCTTGCCAAGAAATTATTCTCCACAAGGAGGTAAGCAAGGAATCGTTTAGCAACTGTTTTCAATAGCAAATCGATTTCACCAAATACTACGCCTAAAAGCTATCCTGCAAGCAAAGCTTACTGGTGAAAGGTTGAAAGGTTAAAGTAAGGGCAGAGAGAACAAGCAAACTCCAGATTAAATGGAGTAAATCACAGTACAAGCTGCAACAATTAAAACCTGGAAAATACGCCTTCCCAAGTAATTTATTTCACTGGAACAATGAAACTAACTGGCTGACGCCAAATCGAGCAACTCAACAGAACTACAAACGCTTGAAACAACTCGCCACTATGACTAAGAACGTTGGTAGAATGCGTGAGTGAGTTTACATTTGTTACGATAGCAACCATTCTCCAGAGTGCGTTTTCAAATAATGCGACGAAGTTAACCAGAGATGATCACGGAGCTGGAGTGCCGGAGTAGATTCGGGAGGAGTCAAGAATTTTTGCCGGAGCTGGACCCGGAGTCGGAATTTCGACTGCAAACCTGACCTTGGGCAGGAATGAAGTTTTCAGTTTTTACAGGGCCGGATAATAGCTTTCATTAATTTTAAACTTTCTCTGACAGGACAATTGTTAGATTAACATGCTAGCTCTATACTACTGCTTAAATTCCGACAGTGAAAAGTCAATGCAGGCTATTCAGGATGACGGAGGGTGGCAGACTGGTGGGCTCTGTCCTCCCTGACAGCGATCGCATGTAACCTAGTTGACATTGATACTGTTGTGAGGGTATGGAACCGATTGAAAATCGTTTGTTTCATACGGTATGCATATTTTTTCACTTGATGAGCGCATGGAAACGCTGTGATAACTGGAAGATTTATTTACATTATTATATTTATGATAGTTATTTACTGCTGAATTTACATCTTCAAAAACTATTTAATAGGATTTTCATAATGAAACGCAAACAGGCGGGTGAAATCGAGAAACAGATCTGTATGAAAAAAATCCAGCACTAGGAATCCTCAATCTTATAGAAAAAATTATACCCACTTACAAAGGAAAAGGTCACTTAAGGAACAACTAACCAAGACAAACTAATAAAAAGTGCAGTGACTTAACAAGCAAAAATAACAGTGCAGTTGTGCTACAGGATGCGTGAGTGATATAACGTGCTTGCAAGGATATATTGACATCCCTGGGCGGTTATACGTAATATTTTGTGCATTATGTCATTTGAAATTTCGCAACATAAACGCTTATGCTTTGATAAGTTCTGTCTTTCAAACTTTCTTGCGGGTCAACCAAGCCGAACGTAAAAATAACCTACTTGTACCTAAAGCACAAAGAGTCAAATGAAAAACAAACAAGCTTCGGTTCAGGTTTGAATTGAAAGAGTTGAACGAGATTTGGTTCAGGTGACAACAACATATAATAATAGTGTCTATTTTGCCTCATGATTCAAAGGCTGTGCGGGAGTTATTTTGCCTTTAGTTCAGCATGGCTAGTTAAAGATAATACGACACACAAAGAGGCAAAGGGATAGGATTTGTGGTTAGGTTAGAGTTTAACGTGCAGTTAATGCAATGCAGACAAGAAGCCACTACCTGTTTGCCAGCACTAAAACCATGGCCTAACTTGTCCATGTTGGGAAAAGGCAAAATTGCTCCAACTGTGCTTTTGCATAATGAGGCAAAGTGCTTTCAAATTTCCAAAGCGTAGTCGGAGTGTGAATTTCCAATCAGCTCCGGAGCAGGAGTCAAAAAGAGTGACTCTGTTCACTTCAGGAGGAAACAACAAAGTCAGCACACTGGGTGGTGAAACATGTCGGTCGCAATCACACAAAATCTTCTGATCTTCCGTCCAATTTTCGTTCAGAAAATTATGTTCATTTTTGTGTTAATGAAACAATTGAAAGACAATCCAATGTAGTGCCGACATAATTTTTCTTTCATCCGTAAGAAGTTAGTAACTTTGTGGAAAAATCGTGATAAGATCAACATTGTGGCGAAAATGTTATAGTCTTAACAAAGATATTTAAGCAAATAAGTTAGTTCTTCTGGCGATTTTTTCTTAATAGTCGACGTTAGTTGCATGTTATACGTGGTTAAAAACATTGCCCTGACGAAGACCACTTGCTTAAGTGGGCGAAACGTCGGCTAATAATAAAAAATCGCCAGAAGAACTAACTTATCTGCTTGATTTGAAACCTGGTGGCAAACGCTACGAAATAACAACATAAGTAGCAAAAAGAACAGCATTTTTAAAAGATATTTAAGTTTAAACGCAAACTGCAGACACTGATTATAAAGTATAAATATTTCAATATGTTTTGTGAACGTCAAAATCGACAAAAGAGTGTACTCTTTCAAAGTTATGGTGTAAGAACGAAAGTTTTAATTATACCGATTTTGTAGTCTCTAAATTTTTGCGAGTATCTGTCGTTGCACGTACTGCTGCAGAGCAAGCATATGTCTGCTTGGAGGCGAAACGGTTATGGAAACCCGGGCCAAGTTTCATTTAAGCTGGGTTTACACTTTCTCTGCCATGCTCAGCTCCTTGCGGAACTGGGCAAACCACGATAGATACCCGTTGCGCGACCCAGCATTCCTACGCAACTGTGTTAATCATCAAGCAGACTGCAACCACTTTCAAAATGACAATCACATCAACTTAGGAATAATTCGACCATCAACCTTTAACCGTGATAGAAAATTACGAAACTGATTAGAGGTGTTCGACGAGACAACCTGGTTAGCAGGTTTTTCGTTGACCCAGCGCTTTGACTTCGATTTGTATGAAACTGTCTAATATTTGCGCCTATAAAATCAACTCAACCCAAAGTTACTGGCAAAACAAAGTTTTCCTGCACCCATTCATACAGGCCAAGGACGAGTCTGAGCAAGCCGCAAGTACCATTCTAGAAATTTTCAGTGTGACCTAAAGAAGAATCTAAGGCCTGCTTTACTAACGTGTGGCCAACCCACTGTAAAATTTACCAACAGTTTACACACTATACTTATAAAACGGCACTCTGCCACTAAGGCAGCTTTTATGTAGTGACGTTGTTACTTCACAAATGTTTTACAGTTTCTTGCAGCACTAAGGGAAACACGGAATACAACATAATGGAAATTCAATGTCCTCCAAACTGCCAGAAGGACTACGTACACGTTGCTGATAAGAATGGCGTTTATTCTATTAACTCGTCAGTCTGTGCCGCTGCTTATCAGGAAAAAATAACAGGTAGGCTACACATGGATGTTACGCGCCACAGATTCGTACAGTAAGTTAATTCGTAGTGTGCTACGCGGAGTTGTAAAATCATATCCCGGAGCGATAGCTAGCCAGAATATTGCTGAAACGAATACAGCTTCAAATATTTGTCCAAATGCCACAGACCTTTTCGTTTTCAAATCACTGCATAAGAAAGAGACTGATGACTTTAATGACATCAATGCAGGGTGAACATTGGAAAACGTACTCGTAATAATCTTTTTCATCAAGGATCATTGAATGTTGTTTTGCGATGACTGGCTGATAAGAATTTTGAAATTCACTCTTGGTGATCTCGTTAAAATTTAACAAAAAAAATCTGATTGAAATTCTGGATAAATTTACATTTAAATTTGCATAATTTACTATCAACGTGATTGCTTTCTTATTGCTCTTAGCTCTGACGCAAGAGTCTTGCCATTTATTTCGTCTGAACTCTCATTTGACAATACAAAACAGGAACGGATTTAAAGCTAGTAATTCTCAATGAAATGAATTTCAAATTGTATGTTAATTTTTCAAAAACCTATTCTTCATATTTGATATATAATTCTCAACAATCAAGCAAAGGGTTTACAGTTTTCATGAATCAAACCAGATTACATAAAAAAGTATACGTTAACCTCCAATTCAAACCATAACAGCGGATATATACCAAACTGATTGAGAAATCGGTTTATTTTTAAAATCGTTTGCAAAAAGTGTCAAGTTATATTTCTATAATGTTTGTTTCATAACGCACAAAGCGCTGGCTGCAATTTTTCCTATTCACTACAATTCAGTAGAAATTTCTGAAATTTGAGACTAACATGGCAAAGGGTTTAATTATTTTTCATATAAGCTCATGCCCTCAAATTTTTAAGAAAATTGACACCAATTTCGCGAAATTGGGAGAGCTTTTTTTGGTTTATCACTGTTCTTGCTTTTTGCCACTACATGGCGTTTGCACTGATAAACAAAACAAAAAAGAGTGTAACCCCAAATTTGCTGGTGCAATCCTGATGAAATTTGGGTCTATCTCTACAGTTTGTAGGTTGGGCTTTCTAAATGCGCATTTTAAATTTAGTTAAAACCAATATTTTCATGATCTTAGCGTTTAGCCACCTTTCATTGCTCGGCCAATTGGTTATGGAGCCATAATTAGCCATGAATTAATTTATGCAGGGTTAGCTTTATTTGTTAAAATTTATTAAATTTTTTTTGATTATGTTGATGCACTTAGTGCTTACTGCAGTAACAAAATTCATGCAGGCTTGGATCTTCAGCATTACCTAAATTTATTTTGATTATGCTTGGTGCTCCAAGCGCTGATTGCAATACAAAATGTATGCAGGGTTATGGAAAGGAAACTTTTCCAAGCAAAGAATCAAACACTAATACCTTACAGCAGGGGCGGCTCGTCTAGACGGGCTGCCGGGGTGCAGCCCTCCCTGAAAAATGTTAAGGCAAAAGATCCGCCAAACGGCCAAGCTTGCCTTAAGTTTGGATTTAGTTACGAAAATTTCACAACACAATCATTTTCGGTACTTCCGACACCATTTCGGCTTAACGTTTCCTAGGAATCTAACAAAACCAATGTTTCGCTGTTTGCCAACGACACCACTTATGCGTTGACTTCTTCAGCACACTTGCCGATGAATTTGGCGATTTCGGGGCTGTCATCAGCACAGCCCTAAAGGAAAGAAACCAAACAATTGGCTGCAAAAACATGGTGGTGTATCCGCCTATCTGAAAGCGTTTTTGATATTTTGACGATGAATATTTATAGAAAAAACGGAGGAAATATGATCTTTACTGTTTCTTACTACCTGAATTTCTTGGATATCGAATTTTATAATTAAGTTTAACATTGCTTTTACTAGTACTTTGGCGATATTGGCGGCATTGGGTTCAAATCTGGTCGTCAATCTCGGGCTGCGAAAATACAGCCCTTCGTTTGTTTGCACCAGTACAGCTTGCAACTGTACGCTAAGCTGATGAGCGTTCTAGGGTTGGCGTTTGAAGATGTATGGCAGTAGTTGGTGAATCTCATTCTTGGACAACACAAGATGTGACTGGTTTAAAGCATTGAAATATGAAAAATTTGAAGCATGAGAAATCTGGCAAGCCTATAAGCATTCAAGTACTGTAAGTAGACCTTTAATTTTTTGGTAAGGTTAACGTTGCCGCTGTAACTGATTCAGGATATAAACTTTTAGTGGAAAAGCGTAACAATCCAGTTCAAAAAACGAGAAAACTTGTGTAAAATCATAAACTGTTCAAAATTTTTTGGAAAATTTAAACTTTATTTGAAGGAACATGATTAAAGTACCAGCTCAAAGAAAGTGACTCCAGCCTAGGTCTGCTGCCATGACACGGTTTGTATAAAATGCTAAGCTTTGTTTTGTTGGCAATGACGCCTCATTAGTCGAGCGGAATGTTCCAAGCTGAGTGTGCGAGTGGTGCTGGGTTCGACTCTCGCCTTTGCAGCTTTGATGGCAGTGGTTATGCGTCATAATTTTGATGGTTTAATTCTTTTGTGTTTGTGTTCACGCTTTAGGGTTTGGTTTCATTAAACTGAAGTGAATGTTTTCTATGTATCAATAAGGACAACTGAAAATCACGAGTTTGATAAGATTAGGACTGCTGAAGTGACTGGAAACGCCACTAATTATAAAAACAGCCAGGGCGACAATCCCACATGTTCAACCAGACAGAGCCGTCGCCAGCTGGGGGGGGCCAGTGGTGCTCGGCCCCCCATTTGAAATCGGTCCCCCCATTTCACGTTTGGCCCCCCGGCTGCTGCATACATCCAATGCTGTATTTTAAAAATGTGGCCCGACTGGCCCCCCTTCTGTTTTTTGCCCCTCCATCTGGTTTTTGTCCCCCCTGCTGCTAAATCTTGGCGACGGGCCTGCAACCAGAGATTTCGCAGCCCTCCCGGCCAATTTCACCACGATCCGTCACAGCCTTGCAAAGTATATATTTCGCCTACGTCAGATCTGCGAAGTGCATGAAGTAAAAAATAGAATTAAATAAAACCCACAAACACTAAAGTTACCAATTAAGAGGATCTAAACGAAGAATTGCAACCCCAGCTGCTCACTTTACATTGGAAAGGAAAAGGTCACAGCAGTAACAGCAAAAGCAAACTACCGAGTGTACAGTGACGTAACAAACTAAATGACAGCCAGTAAGTTACAGCAGTGGTTCCCAACCTTGTTTGATCCATTACTCCGTTTGTTCATTTTGGAACTTTTCATTCCTCTCCTATTACACCAGTCTGCAGGAATATTTGATCTACCAATAGGTTCTTTCTCACCTGCCTTTTACTTGTCATGGTGTAGCGTTTTGGTGGATTTCGTAGGCTCGTATTAACTACAATTGGAACAATGATCTTTATTGAAGACAATAACTTGATTAATAAAAGCGGGACAAAAACTATTTGTTGTCAAACAATCGCGCACTAAAGTTGGTCAACAAAAACGAGTGATAGGCCACTAAATGACTTACAAATGTAAAGTGATATAACTAATCGAAACAGCCAATGTCAATTTAAAAATGTACAACGCTTACTGTACGGTGAATACGTAACTTAACTTATAAAGTTGAAATTCCTCCCTGGGGAGGAATTCCTCCCCGGCTGGGAATCACTGAGTTACAGGATGCGTAGTTGGTGTAGGCTAACACAGAGGAGGTGGGCAACCTTTTTCGCACTACGGACTGGTTTCATCCTGGCAATATTTCGCACACCGGTGCTCAATAAAATAATGAATGTGTGGCACATGAAAATTAAGTCATGGCACTGATTCAGTGAGTGATTTTGGCCTCAGTAATTTGCTCCGACCTGAAGGGATTAAGGTTATTAGTGGCACCCGCAGTACGTTCCTTATGTCAGTCGTTCCAGTCACTTTTGGATTAATTTGGCCTTGGTTCCGCACGGCCCGTAACAATTTTTTCACGGACCGGCACCGGACTGCGGCCGGGCTAACATGCTTGCAACAATTAATTGACATAGCCACGCAGTGGGTCTACGGATGGTCACGACTGATAACAGGCTATAAAGAAGCCAAAGTAGCGGAAGTAAAACCATCCCAAAACCTTCCGTTACGCTGGCAAGACTGTGTCAAAGTCATACAAAATTCGACATTTAGGGAAATGAATGAGTAAAGCAAGCAAAGCAACAATTAGCACGTTTTCACACTTAAGTAATGAGAAAGTTTTTGTAAGTTTCTTTGAACAGATATCCAAGATGAAAAAATCTCTCCAGCTGTTTTCAACTGTCGCACAGGAGTACGCGTCAAGTCTGTTTGCACTGCAGGAAAAGTATAATTTCTTTTATTATTTATTTATGTATTTGCTGCAGACTCATGGACGGTGTCACAAGGGTAATCAATTATGTGTTGACCTTTAGCATTTGAAAAAAAAAGTGTTTGCAGAGAACGCCATACTCTGCCAACAGTTCATGAGGATCTTGCTAAATTTCGCATGCTACATATTTTTCATGTCTAGAAGCGTGCAGTGGTTTCTGGCAAATACCGCTGTCAAATGAATCACGATTGCGATCTTTATTTCTCCAGTATGCCGTTTCTGCTTCAACAGGCATCCCTTTTGCATGAGTTCAGCACCAGAACACTTTCAACGATGCATGGCGTAACTGGTGGTTTGAGACAGGGGTGGCAAACTTAGCTGATGGGAGATCATTTGGGCCACAGCCGAAGGGCCACCGTTTGGGTATGCGTTAATTAGTTTCTAAAACGTAAATTCTTTATTCACAAAAACAGAAAATATTTGTCGGATTGTGTAAAGGGCTTTAATTGGATGCATGACTTTAAAGTTCCAAAATTGATACTCATCAATGATTTGTGACTGGGTAATGTAGGCTTATGATTTGTTGTAAGACCCGCCACACCTGAATCCTGCCAATTACCTCCTGAATTATTTATACAGTATTTTTCTCCTAAGTACAAACTAAATAAGTGTGACTTAATGATTGGTCATGGTGTGGATTCTAGGCATTGCTTGAGCAAAAAACAAAACAAATGCAGTACGTCCAATACAGAATTTTCAGCAGTTTAGTGATCTCTCTTCATCTGCAATAAAATCGCATTCATTTAGGAACTAGTAAGCAGATAATGCCAAACACATATATCTAAATATGGAGCTGCACACCAAACAATCTCAAATAGGTTGAACAGCGCCGTAGCAGCCCAGCTCTGCCCCCAAAATGCTTACAAGGGCCCAGTTGCGTGCAGAAATTTGGTGATGCCCGGGGACACTACTTGATAGGATGCCCTTTGCCACTTCTAAAATTGAGCCGTGGCGTATGGTGGTCATTGCTACTGGATATACGCTGCTTGTGACGTCACAATATGATGCTATTTTCAGGTTTGCAACTAACGCTTTGGCAAAGTTTGTTGACACAACATGCAAATTTAGCGACGCCGGAGCAGCGGCAGAGCAGGGGGAGCAGTAAAACAGTTTAGAGCAATGGAAACTCATGAAAAACAAAAAATCGTAACATATTATGTTTGTGTCTGTTCATCAACAATGTTGACCTCAAAAAGAATAACAAATATTATAGAAAATAATTCTGAACTTTTTGTTAGAGATGGGGATGCAAGCGCACCCCAAAAGTTTTGATTTGCTGAAAATCTGGGCAACATCCCTAAAATACGCGTAAAAATGGCGTCCAACATTGCTTGACTTCAAAAAATTGCGCCCAAGGTTTACAAAAAAACACATGAAAAACCTTTATTGGAGGTTACATCAAAAAAGGTCTTAGTGATCTTTGTGGGAGAGAAGTTGTAGGCAAAAGTTGCACATAAAACTTTTGGGAATGTTTGGGGAAATTCAGGAATAAATCCTTCCCAACCCCAAAACACTCTCTTCACTCGTTGTACTAGGCTACAATTTGTCTCTGTAATGAACATCATCGGTATCCTAAGACAGCAGTTCATAACTGCAAAAATATCCGGCAACGCGTTGAAACAGGGGAGTAGAACACACTCACTGCTGCGTCAGCACAGTTCACAACAGCCAAAATACAAAGCTGCACGAATGTCTCGTCGTATAGCAGTCGATCAGTACGTATGCAGCTAGGATGACTGACACCCAGGGTTGACAGTTTGAAACTTGTAAATTGCACAAGAATTGAGAATGCGAATAAAGTACGCAAGAAAATTTTCGTTTTTTATTTTGTGGCTGTTATATGTAGGCCTACAATTAGTAAGTAGAAAGAACAGATACGGTCTTGTGTGAGCCATGATGATCAATCCGCAATTGCCAATTAATAACGAAGTTTGAAACGAAGCAAATATTGCAAGCACAGGTGTGCGACTGTATTATCACAAAAGACGAAACGGGAAACTAGTGATGCACAAACCCGTAACCAGGGGGTGCGCAGGGAGGCGAAGCCTCCCCTGCAAAATTTTTCGCCCGAAAAATGTGTTGGGGCATAGTTGAAAAAACTTGGGCCCCTCTCAGAGAACACTTCGCCACTCCTGGTGTCCCAAACTGGTTACGGGTCTGGTGATGCATCATAAATCAGCTAAATCAAGCCCGTTGAAATTGGACAGTTTTGAAATTTGACTCAGAAAATCAATTGAATGTTCATAATTATCTTTAGTTTTGATGTAATTGGACCCAACGAAAAAAATAACCCGTTTAAAAGCCCACTTATGTAAACAATAAAACCTACCAAAATTCCACTATTAACTTTTCCTTTGAAAAATGTACTATGAACTAAAAAGTAAAATAAGCAGCAGACCTTTAGAGTTAACTGCATATTTTTTGAATGAAACAAAACGAGCAGCAAAAAGCTTTAAAGGACTTGAAAAAAATGGAATAATAATTCGAACAGTATGAGTAAATTCTACTGGTTATCTTCTTCAGCTCTGCAAAAATCGGTATATTTTAATCATTTTTTCTGCCTTCTCTGCATCCAAGCTGTTTCCGATGTTGTACCATGCCAAACCATATATTGAAAAAATACACTATATAGATGCTGAACTAGCAGGGCATGTACATAAACTTGACGTGAAATTGCAGAGTATGTGGTGAAGGGGCTTTTCTCTGTTTCCTGTGCGCATTCTTGCTAAGCTTCGTCACTTTGGAGTGAATTGACCAACACTTTGCGAAAACAGAGATGGTAGCCTACATTTCTTTACCCTCAAATTAGAATGGCATAATAGCTATAACAATTTATTATCGTGTGATTCTGCAAATGGTGATATTGCATAATGCAATAAAACGAATTCAAAATGGGGTTTTTGTGTTTTTTTGAAAAAAGAACAAAAACCTGTTTCTTTAAAAAAAAACGGATTTAAAAAAAACAGGAGGGTTGGATTTAAAAAAACTTTTTTTTCAACCCTGACTATCTTTTAATCCTTTTTTGTGATTTTATCTTGATCGCACAATCTGGAACAAGTCACATCAATATCAGTTTGATTGGATGAGCGCCGTACACGTGGAGTACAAGACCCTGGTAATGAAGAAGCTGAGAATTACTGGTATTTGAATACGTAAAAGCTAGTGTTAACAACAAAACAAGTTTCGAAAAATCAAATCTACTTAGCTTGAATTAGTAGACTTACAATAGAAAAAATGATCTAGTTACAGCATTTAAATTTTTGTAATTTCACTCTTTGGATGCCCCCCTTCCTTGGATGCCCGGGGCCGGAGCCCCGTTTGCCCCCACCCCGTCTGCACGCCACTGCAAGGGCCCTGCCTATCGCAGGGATGCATAACTGGCAGACTGTGGTCGGACAGCGAAACAAAATAAATCATACTGTAAAGCAGCACAATAGCACACATGAAAAATATCACATCACAATAACCATGAAAATATCGTAAACAATGTCGCATTATAGTAGTATCAAAACGGCTTGTAGCCAGTATTTTGAGATTCAAAAACCTTTATGACATTCTCTATCGAAAGAAGTCCGTTCCCAGCAAAGAATCAAACACTAAGATAGTGGTTCTACTGGGTTAAACGGGGCCATTTCAGGGGATCGACAAAAGTCATCTGATTTCAGTATGCCATTTTCCTTTCTGTTGTACTGGGAAAAAATGGGGTTCGACAAAAGATAGGAAAATTACATGTGTTCTTGTGTTTGTATAGTTTAAGAACCACTGCACTTAGATCTTACAGAGTATATATTTCGCCTACGAAGTAGGCATCACCAGCTCTTCGAAGTGCATGGAGTGCAAACAGAATCAAGCAAAACAAACAGTTGGTTTTGCAAAACACACAGTGAAGTGCACAGTGACGTAACAAACAAAATAACAGTCCAGTAGGTTACAGGATGCGTGCTTGCAATAATTCATTGACAAAGCCACGTGGTGGGTCTACGGATGGTCGCGCCTGATTACGGGCGAGGACACAGGAACGGGGGTGCTTTGTGGGGGCACTGCCGCCCTGTCCTTTGGAAGGGGTGCAACGGGGCACAGGTGCCCTTACATAACAGTATCATAAGTAATTTCATGATTTATCAAGATCAATTTGAAACAAATTTATTGCAGCTATTCCCGCAAACCTAAAATTCAGAATGGTTTTCTGCAATTTCTGTTATTATTTTTGACGTCAACATTGTTGCTAAACATGTAAATGCGAAAAGAATGAATATTATGGCTATGTGTATGCTTTTAAACTGAACTCAAGCAAACAGTTTTGAACTTGTGGTACGTCAATGCTATGGGTGTCCGCAGGGGCGAATCCAGGAGGGGAGATTGCTTCCCCTAAAACCTACAAATTAACCTTATTTACCATGATTGTGTGGAAATCGGAAAACAGCATTCGCAATACAATGCCATTTTGTCATTCATTGTTTTGTCACAGAAGTGTTGCAAAGTATACTTCATCTCTGTTAAAGTAGTGAACCCGTAATGAGACTTGATTGACAAATATTACTGAAATCTCCACCTAACGTTATTGGCAGGATCTGCCCCTGGGTCAAAACGAGCATTTGCCCCTCTCTGGAAATTGGTACTAAGAACTAAAACTCTCTAGAAAATTTGACGTCAGAAGCTCAATTCTGATTAATTGATTCATTTCGTACAATAACAGTTTATTTGCCGGTACGACAGTCACACGGCACCACCAAAAATGTGTGTGCTCCTACACCTATGGTTGGAGATATAAACGCAACCGGCCTGCCGTTCTATTTGAGGGTGACAGCTACGACAAAATCAGATCAATCACATTCAACAGTGAAAAGTTCTCACTCATCTACACAGTCAAGATTCTAGACCATGGCTTCTCAAACTTTTTCGTTCTACGACCCTTTTTAAAAAGTTTTTTTATGCGACTCCTCAGGCCTGTTGCTAGGGGAGAAAAACTTTATCTTTTCCCAGTAAAAATGTGTTGGACATGGTTTATAACTACTGGATATGGTTTAAAAAATTTGTGCCCCTCTCAGAAAACTATTTACCCCTCTAGTGTCCCCAGCTGGTTACGGCCTGGACCTGTTGATGGATAGCCTAGTTGTTAATGATACGTGTAAACGCCTCATTACAAAGCTAAGGAGGCGTTTGGTCTAAGGCTAAATCATACAAATGCACACAAATACTCGAAAGTAACCGTACAGTAATAAAACTACCACGTAATAGAAATTTTAAGGTGAAAAACATTAACAAAACACAATTCAGTTTATAGAAGTAATCAAGCGCAACTAAAGGGATGGAAGCACTTGATGATTTTTACACAGATCATCCATTCGTATATTCATACATGACAACGCAGGACTAAAGACATTCTCAACATTTTTCAAAAAGGATCGGTTTTTGGACTTGATGATTATCAATTGTGAGAATGCAGCTTCAAAGAAATGTGTTGTGCAAAATGCTAAGATTTTATGAATCGTTAAATCAGAAATAACTGGGCATTCATTTCTTTTTCTTATCCAAAAATAACATAAACTCTGTTATGAAAATTCCAGTTGCAAACGTTTTTCGTTTCATAATTCCACAAACTCATCCTAGACATGGCGGGTGTGTTGCCTCCTGAAATATCAATTGCGTATGGTTTGTGAATCCAACTGTTTATGAATCAAAGTCCAAAGTACTTCTGAAACTGTGTATAAAACTTTAACTTTAGTCTAAAACTAATCACTGTACTCTCAAAGCAGTTAGCCTAGCCCCTAAACTCGACCTAGAGGCCTAAACACAAGGATGCGTTCGTGTCGGAATGAACGCAAAAGGTCTATATTGGTCAGTAAAATAAAACAACCAGGGTGTAATAAGTGACAACGCATAACGTGTTGTGCTTGGTTGAGTATTATCATTTGACAGCTCAGGAAGACATCCTAGAAAACAACTGACATCATGAAGCACGGTTGTGCCTCTCAAAAAACAGTAGAAATATGTCCACTGAAGGCCTACTTTTAATTTTCGTGATGAAAAGTTTACAAAAACTTTTATATCTGATTTGCGAAACCAAATTGTTTCGCGACCCCAAAATTACATTTCACGACTCCAAATGGGGTTGCGACCCATAGTTTGAAAAGTCCTGTTATAGACAAGGTATGGGTAATTCTGACCGCAGTTCACGCAGTAAGGGGAAGGAAACGCTGCTAACGGTGAGAGGTTTCACTTCACCAGAATAGTTTTTGATCCATCGAGTGTAATATGCGAACATACCTAAGCATCGTTTGAGTTCTCGGTGACTTGAGGCACAGTAAGACTCAAATGACGTAATCGTTCCATATCAGTTTTGACTAAGGCGTGTGAATGCCGTTCAATTTAAAATAGCAACTTGCAGCACAGCAACGATCGACATTGCTTCAATAAAAATAGAGTAAGTTTAATTGTGTCCGCGTCCAGATGCCTTTAAAAATTTTTATCGTCGTCAGCTTTACTAGCACCCCCGATGGTTTTATCATCGCGAACAACGCAATTAAGTTGTATGTCTTTTTGAGAAATTATCCCATGAATTATTTTTCTAAAAAATCTTCGGCGAATGCTCTGCGAGTTAGAACCTTTAATAAATGCGTCCCGTAGTTCTTCACGGGGCTGTACGGAACTCACCGCCAGGAACCAACAACCTTGCGAAAGTATTTCAAGGCTTAGAGAAATTGTTGAAGACTTTCTGCAGTTCGTTGTTTTCCAGTCGCAAGTACAGAAGGTGCCTCGCGAAAAGGTATTGTTTATTTTACGTGAACACGCTTCAGTATAACTAAGGCTTCATCGTACGTCTTGCAGTCTTCAATGTAAGACTAAAACACATGAGGCAAAACATCAACAAGCAGTCCTTTTTTTCACCTCAACACTAGGGTTTGTCGTGGCTTGGCCTGCCTCTACCATTCGCAGGAATGTTTCGAAAGTGGCAAGCCAGTAGTTAAACGCTGCAGCAGCCTCTGGATCCGGCGATGTTTCCAGGTCTTTCGGTTTTTCAAAACGATCCATAGTTGTAGTGAATTAAATTGATCTGGCCCAGAGCATCAAATCTCTTTGAGTAACTCAGGCTTTAACACACTATAACCTTAGGCAAGGGTAGTAACGCAGCAATCTGAAAGAAAGAAAAGCGAAACAATGTAATAAACACTCGACTTGACAGATCGTTATCTGGCATAGCGTTTGGCGCTTATAGCGCCACGATTGAGTGTTTGCTAGGTTTGCTATCATTTGACTCTTGTAAAAAATACTGAAAGGAAGAAAACTAACGCTTGCAATAAGATAATCGCATTCAACATCAAATTTGCAGAATGAATATCAAACATCAAAATATCTCTGAAAACACCACATCTGATCTTATGACATCGAAGGTGGTATCTCCGAGTGTGGGTGCTGAAACCGAAACTGTTGCAATCCAGTGCTACTAGACATTAAATTGTGTTACAGGAAATTGAAGCAACAAAGTTTCTACAACATTTTAAGAAGCGTAAACCTCGAAACAAAAAAAACGCAAAAAGCCCATTGCAAGCAACCCGCACGTCTTCAGAAAAACCGCAAGTGAAAAAAACACGCCTGGGTTTTGTGATAATACCTTAGGAATGGCAACACTGGCGTTTTTCGACATTTCAACTGTCGAGTCAAGGAAGTCAAAGTTGATTCACGGGAGTGTGACAGCATAATCTTTCTTTATTGTTATCAATGAGGAAGTTTATGACTGCGTGATTTGTACAGAATTCTCAATTCTACTTGTTGACCAAACCGTGGGTATGGATTGTGGTTGTAAAGCAATTTATTCAACGATAAGTACCAGTGAGTGGCATTATTTCATTTATTGCTTCTGGGTAGGATCTAAAAACTGTTTTTTCATTGAGGCACTAAACATTTTTAAGGGGATTGCAACCACGGAGCCCCTTCGTGGTTGATGTTCCTATATTGTTGTTATTGAGTGATTACGCTTGTATGATTAAATCATTTGTCATAAAACACAAAAATGCACCTTCAACGTTTATATCTTATCCCAAATGCTGCGGTTTGAAACCTTTTTCTGCTTGTGGCCCATTCAACTCGAAAAGACATTGGTGGTGACCTGGTTTTAACTCAGCACAGCTGCTGTGAAATAATAATTGTAATGCTATGCCATAGCAATTCTCGTAAATACAGCGTCAGCTAGCATGGCTAAGTAGGATTTATGTAACAAACGTAACGTTCAGGCCGATTTTTTTGCTATTTGCACATCTTATTTCATCATAATGGCATCAGTGTGGAAGTCTCATGATTTTTCATTCTGATGTATGCGATATCGATCGCCCACAGGAACAAATGTCATGGCCTACCACTGCTGCATGACCAACCGGTTGAAAGCCACAGGTTTAAGAGTGGTTCACTTGTCATATTTACAGAAACTGTTTCAACACACAGAAAGTAAACTACTGCTTGAACTCAAATCTGATGTAATTTTGCAAAATTAATGAATTACAAAACAAATTTACACAAATATGTGTCATTTCTATCAAGCGAACCATTGTTTTGCAGACATCAAGGGAGGTATGGCAACAGTTTATAAACATTCTGACTGCAACACACCAGCTGCTTGGCACAGCGAAACTGTTAATCTACCAAAGTGTACTTCCACAACGTCAACATTCTCGTTTAGAAGTAAGTGGGATGCTGCGTAACTATGTTTGGTAACGGATGTGGTTTTTATGCTGCTTCAGTATAATTGAAATTGACCATCAAGTTATGATTTTTCAGAACCTAATGCATGTGTTCCTAATCCTTGTCAAAACGGAGCAACTTGTCATAGTATTCTAGTCAATGAATACCGTTGTGAATGCACTTCTAGTGATTATGGCGCCAACTGCGACATTAGTAAGTATCTTAAGTGGCATACGAAAGCATATAGCAAAAAAAATTTGTGGCATTAAACGTTTGAAACGTATAAGAATGTGATCAAGATGAAACGTGCCATGGGCTTCGACAAGCGGTAAGTAATAAATACAGGTGTTTCAGAAATGAAAATGCAGAACTCTACTTAGCAATCACATGTCACTTGCTGGTCACAATCAAAATGGCCAATGTATTGGTTAGAACGGGAATAATGAGATTTTAATAGTTTTGCATGTTCTTTTGGTGTGAAGTTCAGTTTCATTCATGTTCGCTTTTTACACTCCTTTCGGAATGTCACGAGTGGTCTGCGGCGCCCATTTCCGCGTGCTTTCGCCGTGGGCCACGGGACCACGTTCATGTTGAATAATGCACTGGCGGTGAGTCGATGGCAGCCCCGCACGTGGACCTTGGAGCCACTCAACGACCGCAAGTAACCTTGGGCTTGGACCCATCCAACCCAATTAACGGCAAGCACGATGCTGGACAGGCCGCAAGTACCGTTTTTCAAGTCTTCGGTGTGACCCGACCGGGTCAGATCGAACTCACCTTACCAGATTTGGTGGCACGTGCTCACGAAACTGTGTCACTTAGTCACTATTGTATAAAGTTGCTCCACAGAATAAAATGAGGTGCATCTCACCTAAGGAGATCTCAGAAATGACAAGCGGCTGTAATCGCAATTGGAAAAACATTTTGACCAATGGAGGGCACTGCAAGTTTGTGTAATTCGATGGGACACATAAGTTCATTGAAAGAGTTTCTTAGCAGTTAAGGGCAGGTAAATGTTAAAACGTTTTTAGAAGTTGAAAAAACGTTACTTTATTCTGTGAAGCATTCAGTATAGCAAAAACAAAAAGTATAAGCTATTGACGCTGCATGAAATGAACAAACGCTGAATGGCACGTATGCACATTATCTGAGACAACGGTTCCTGCTCTGCTTTAAAAGAATAGATTGCCGGCTTATTGACTTTTCATATATTCCCTAAAACTTAAAAGATGTTCAATATTCAAAGGCGTTGCTACTGCAGTCGTTACAATAACATAGAGTGGATACATTTCACGCCACATTGCATTCGACTGCAGAAAAAATGTATGCATTCATTCACTTTAGGTAAGTCTAGACAACTAAGTTTTTATTGAACCATGGAAAAAATTCGATATTTTGGTCTTCGCTGCTATTCAGGGCCGTCGCCAGCGGAGAGAACAGTGGTGCCCGGCCCCCCATTTGAAATCGGTGCTCCCCCATTTCACGTTTGGCTCACCAGTTGCTGCATACGTCCAATCCTGTATTTTTAAAGTGTGCCCCCCCTCCTTGTTTTTGGCTCCTCCTTGTTTTTGGCCCCCCTGCTGCTAAATCCTGGCGACGGGGTTGCTGATATTTTTAATTAATTTCTGACGCACTCCAAAACAATGTGCCATGGATAAAGATTGTGATAGTGACAGTATTGTCGTAAAAGTATAAGATTTCAAGTCGTTCTGTAAGCCTCAGGTTGCTCTTATTTGAGACTACTTGGCTTTCGGTAACTTGTAGCAACTATCTTGTCATCCATTCTTCGTAAGGTACAGTAGTACATCATCAGGTGTTTGCCTCTCACAGACAGACACTTTTGAGTTCAAAGTCACTGTTTCTACTACACAGGCCTGTTTGAAAGATTGGGTCAAATCCCAAATGGTTGCTTTTTCGCAGCCCTGAATGTTGACTGGCAGCTGTGTGTTTTTATTAAAATACCTTTGACTTTGCTCTGAAAGTTGCTTAAGACGGTGCAACTTGGCACGTATGTGGTTTATGTTAAAATACCAAAAATTTGACTAGACTTGGTCACAGTTTCACTTGAATTAAAATAAAGTAGCGTGTGTGGCAGAACATCTGCCAATATGGATGATTGCTTTGAAAAAACTCCTATGCGAGCTCTGGCAATGGTTAGGGTCACTGGGCTTCTTAGTCATCAGAAGACTATATTTCGTATCTCAAAGAGAGTCCTAAAGACAGGCGTGGTCAACACGCTGACACCAAATTGAGCAGCATGAGCTGCCTGCGTTGAGCAATACTTCCCATCTACGTTCGAAGAGACTAATAATCAACAGCTGGAACTCTGTGAGTTGAGCTAATCCGGGAAAGAGAAAAACTGGGAATAAGGATGGTTAAATTATTTTCCAGTTTTTCAAAAGTTTTCAACAATGCTCAACGCATTTTTCCAGGGGGGGGGAAAAAATTTTGGTTACGGGTCTGTTCACCAGTTACAGCTATATTTGTAGTTCATTTTACTAGCCATTAATTGCTAGTGATATTTCCAGCATTTCTACAATAGAACACACTCATAATGAAAATCACGGCAAATGAAAACTATATCAACGACATATTGCAGACCTTTCGATAACTCCTGTTATAATCATCAGTTCATTGCAAATTGAACTGCAGTGATCTTCCTGCAAGTTCTTATGATCAGTCAGGAGAAAATCGCTGTGAAAAATGAAAAACGCGAAGGGCTGTTTTGGTAGTGACGTTGTGGCGCGAAAATTGCTACTTCATTTCACTAGGACTTGGCTACTAAGCAATTAGATTTGATTAGACTAAGTATATTCATATTCAGAGGTTGTGGATAAGTTACTATTTATCCAGAGATTATTCTGACATACTGAATAAACTATCTACACTTTTGAACAAACTGAGTGCCTTGTTCGCAAAGCAGAACTTTTTTT
>JGI24158J21664_10000947_pt1 | contig 30192 bp, 29 predicted proteins | sample Ectturendosymbi3_FD_21664 | JGI IMG/M metagenome (IMG submission 21664)
TTGAGAAAAGGCAAGGTTGAGTGAATGACGCTTAACCGAGAGTGTTTTTGTGCTATTCCACCATTTCAGCAGCTCAGGCGTAAGTTTCAAGTTCAGCTGGGTATTGCTTCGTGCCGTGCGTGCCACCTTCTGTCATGGATCATTTATGAGACACGATTGCTGGGGTGCTGTTTTGAAAACTGTCTGCTGAAAACGACTGTGACTTTTTCGATCTAGTTCAATGAACTGTCGTAACTCTTCAGTGTTACACAACAATAGCAACTCTTGGATTCGCCGAATGAAAATTTCTTACTAATGTTTCGTGCGTTTCAAAATGTCTGCGGTGAAATGAGAAAGGCAGGTGTAAAGTAAAGGAATTTCAAGCAGAGTTTGTCACCAGCATGTCGCCCCTTTCAACCGTTTTTGACAAAAGTAAAGACGGATTACCGGAAGCACGGCAAATTTCGTGACATTGTGCCGTTGCTTGATCGCGGTTCGGCTTTATACTTCTCACTTTAAAACTCTCTCTGACATCATAAAAATGATTCAATTGTTGCTTAACATTGCATAGAAGCAGAACACTGGATTTTAGAAAGCGACAAAATCAACGCAGTTTATGATGAAATGTCTCACGTTTGTCTTTCAAAGTTGTGCTGTCAAACGCAGCATGGAGATAAGTTCTTCAATATGCAGACGTATCTTTTTTTGAAAAACAAAATATGATTAGTTAATGAGATGGTATAGGGAACAAGAACAGTTTCAGTTCATATATATTGCCATGACATATCCCCACTATCACACAAGTATCATGGTCAGTGTTACTGTGTAAAAATGACAGATGAAGTTCATCCAAACAACACAGAAAAACAAAGCATCAGCTTGAAAGGGGAGCGAAACAATACTGCGCAGAGGGCTTGCTGCGCAGAGGGCTTACTGCGCAGAGGGCTTACTGCGCAGAGGGCTTGCTGTGCAGAGGGCTTGCGGAAAGCATGAAAAAGCAGACGGAAGACAATAAAGCTTACAAAAAACGTAAACAGTCTTGTTTTGTAATTAACGCGAGTGCAGCTTAATGATTTGTACCAGATATAGTTCGTTGCGAAAAGGTGTGACGTTTCACAGGTCAAGTCAAGCGCGAAGTGTAGTTGCGCCCTTTTCACATTTACTGAGACTTTTATCTTAAAACCGAACACGTGAGACTGCGATGAGCGGAGTGCAAAGCAACGCTTTCGCACACGTGACTAGCCTGACGTAAGCCCAGGACTTGTCACAAGATCGAAGCTTCCATTAGCGATTGCTACAGAATAGTGATTGGTAGGAGGCGGGTGTTATGTTTCAGCCACTTTTTCAGCAGTAATTCAGTCATTGTTGATGCTTTAATTGAAACACCCCCCACAATGGGCGCCTGCTTCAAAAGTAGATTTATAAAAAGGAAGAAAACACGGGATGTTGAATCAGAAAGTTGTGTTTGTCGCAATAGTTGTTAGAATTCTACTTTAAAAGCGGATCATATTTGATCATTCAAACATAAACATGTTGCAACCCCGCGCATAACGTCCATAACTCTTTCACTGCAACTGCAGCCAGATGTGTTGCTGCTTCTTTCATGACTTTGAAATCGAGTTCCTTCTCGGCAGTTGATCTTAACTTATTTGAAGCCACCAGAGAAAGTAACATCAAATTCCGAACAGCTTATCAGTGACAAACACTAAGCATGCTGCAAGCTTTCGAGGAGCCAGTCGACTGTTATCTGCTTCCTTGTTTTTGCGAAAATTCAAACTTTCGCACATATGCGTTCAAGTAATTAGTCAAATTTATCAGCAAATGCTTTAATCTGTAGTGACTTTCAGGTTGCATTGCGCGCATGTTTTGTTGCACATTATGATTTGGGCAAAAAGGACTTAAACTGTAGCATCGCGAATGTTCGTTAAAGTTTCCGTCAAATTTATTTTTAGCCTCAGATGTTTTTCAACGACTTGAAAAACAGTCGCAGCAAACGTTTTAATTTCACGTTGCGCCGGTTTGTTCCGGCCGGGAAGAAAGGTTTGGGCTGGTGGAGAAGTCTGGCTCTCGCCGACATCGAATCATCGCAAATAGTTTCTGGCGTGCGCTCAATACAAATGGGAAGCGTGAAATTTGAGCAGAGAGATTGGTCGTAATTTTTCGCTGATAATTTCATAGTGTCTGCAGCCGAAATGCTCCCTGCTGCTGATTGAATAGAACCCCCAGCTGTGAACCTAACCAGCCGTGAACGACGTTCGGCGGCTTCGCTTTTGTTTCATTTAAGCCAAGACTCCACTTCGCGCTTCTGTGGTTGTCTTTATGATGTCACGTAGCGCTCGCGCCTTTGTACAAGGAGTGGAAATAAAGTCACTGCGAAAAGTCGAGGAGCAGCCACAGCTGCGGCGCAGGTGTTTGGAGACTGTTTACAGCTGACGGTGGTGGTTGTGAGGTGTGGAAATAGGATGCTTGAGGCGTTGACTCAGGCCGCGTCTGTGAGAGAAACCTGCGCGAAAGAATCCATCTGTTCATTTTCCACATCAATGCGATTTCTCGACACGTATATTAGTCATTATTATCATTTTCAGTTTATTTTAGTTCATTACTTGGCTACATTTTTTTTATCATTTGAAGCGTGTTGATTTTCACGTAACTTAAGTCAAAATTCAAACTGAAGTTATATTTCAGAAATAAATACCTCGAAATGGTGGCAGATTGGAGCTGGTTGTGAAGGGCTGATTGGCACCTGTTGAGCGATTTTATACGAGAAACCTTGGTAGCAGCAGCAAATTCAAAACCTGCTTTTAATAAAATTATGTAATATTAGGAGACACATTTTTCATTTTTGTAATTAACATCAATAAAAGAATTTCTTTCATAGCTGTGCAAAGCTTCGTTTCTTGCCTAAGTTTATACTTCGTTCTTTAAACCATACACTGAAAGACAATGGGAGGGGATTTGAACATCACTTGCACTCATGACGTATGATGCGTCTCGTGCGCTTTTTGTGACGTAGAGCAGGTGTCGTTGAATGGGCGTTGCTGAAAAGATAATCGCGGTTAATTTTGCAATTTTTTTGCTATCTTGCGGTTGCTCGCCTCGAACGGAGCGCGCAGTGCTCCATGGCCTTGAAACGGCCCGGGACCGTCGCAGATTAATATTAGTCTTGAGATCAAAGATCATTCGTCGTTGAGTGATAAGATCAAATTGTATCCCACCATTAATCATAGCGTTCATTGATGGCAAGCGAGGCAGACATCCGCAGCAGATGCCCAGTCATTGTCCTCGCACACCTGCGTTGACCCGATGCTCGGAGGAAATACATATATTTGTGTCTTGCCACCTGTAATTCAGAACTGGCTTCCCATTGCTTCACAGTCAAAGTACAGGGTGGGGCTTATCTCCTGATATTTCGCTGTAACTCAGGAGTGGATTCAACGTTGTTGGTCGTGAACATTTACAGCAACAACATGCTCGACGATGTTTCATGCTCGATGATGTTTCATGCTCGACAGAAAACTTATGATATTCTGAACAAACTCCATCGGAACTGTGCGATTAAATTTTTACCTTAGGCAAAAATGGAGTGCAGCAGCAAAAGGCGATAAAGTCTGTTGAAGAGGCGCTCGCAACCTGTTGTTCTTGCACCATCTTCAGAAGCAAAGCCGTTATTGGCACCAGGGAAGATAGCGGCCGGTGGAGACAGATAAGCATCCGGTCACGCATCTTATAACCTAACTTTTAATCAAGCCAGCATTTCACGGGTTGTGGTCGTGCTGCGTAGACGCTAAGAACCTTAAGGGACGGAAGTCCCAGCTGTGTTCGCTGATGATAAGGTTCACGCTCCCATTGTCGCGTAGCTGGGCTGTTGACGAATGATTTAACGGTTAGCCAGGCATCAGCCCGCGCGATCTTTTTTATGAGGGAGGATGAGATGGTTGTGAAAGATCCCAGAAACAAGATGCAGATATTTCTTTTCGTTCTACGGTGTGGCCTCAGGCAACTTGCTGACTTGACGAACGAAACGCAACTTAACAAAGTGGCATTTAAAACTGGGAAAGCGAAGTGAAACTTGGAAGCAGCAAACACCAGCAATTTGAATGAAACCATGTCTGACTTGTAGAAAAATAGTAACAACAGCCGTTGCCAGAAAAATTCCGTGAAGGAAACACAAAAGACTTGGCCGACCGCCGTTGTAGTTTCTGATATGATTTTGTAAGATTTCTAAATTTCAACCTGTTGAAAAATGAATTCGCTGAAGGAAAGAAAAGATAATAATTTAGTGCATTCTCTCCTTGATTGAAAAACATTTGCAGTCAAGTCGACTCGGAGGAAATAAACGCGATTTGGTGCCAAACTTTGTTAGTTTTATACAACATTGTTTTTTGCAAAACCAGGCAAAAATGCAACGATTTGAGTTCCTGTTTCATGCACTGTTCTCACCAAAGCAGTGTTTTGCTATCAATCTGCTAATGTTGTCTTTGACGCGAGATCTGATTCGGAGAACTGATGGCGACCAGTCTTTAAATGCAAACCAAGCGCTATAACAGGTCTACTGCTCCGTGTCTGAGCAACGCATGACATTCGTCAGGTTGAGTTTGTTATTTTAAGTGATCGTTGCTCGACGAACATAGAAAGGCGGTGCCCGAACGCTGTGAAAATGAACAAAGTGACCTTCGGTAGCATGTCTGCTACCAACAGATCGCTAAAAGTATTTTGAGAAAACTTTAAGAGGCAGCTCATCATCCGGGGGTCGCGCCAAGCAGCAGGAGTTCGTAATAGAGTCGCTTCTAGCTTATTGTTGTGACGTGTGTTTTGCTGTTCTTTGTAATCTTCCTTTGCTCTTTGTTCCTTCATCACTGAGGCAATTACTTGCACAATAAAACGACAGCAAAAAAAAAAGTCTATTTGTACACATATTATTTCAATCATTGGTTGTTGAATCATTGTTTCTCATAATATTTTGCAAGAATTCGCAGTTACGTTATTGCGATTGTTGTGCGAAGCGAACTACTGAACAGTAAGCGTTGTGTGGCAGGGCGCGCTTTACTTGGGTGAAGGGAATTTCATTTCAACTTTTATCAGCAGAAACAACAGCAACCTCCCATCAGCCGTTTCGCAAATACAGCACCTGTCGTGACTGCATTTTTTGTGCTCATGACATTTAATTTGTTTTGCAGTTCTGGCAGAATACATTCAGCTGCAGCATTGTTACATCATAATATTCTATTGTGTCGTGGCAAAACATTGTCCGAACCTTCTAAATGGACGGGGATGGGGTCAAGTTGGTCGTTTTGTAGGCAGGGAGTCTTTTACCGGCGTCTCTGCAGCTTGGTTCTTTGTGTGATCTTCGCCGCAGCACTGTTACAACAAGGTGAGTGCACGCAGTGTTTCTCTGCAGGAAATGTGTTCGAAAATGGCGTTTATACGATGATTGAATGCTTAATGGTGTTTCGCCGTCGTTTCTGCCGGTTTTATTGATCGGTGAGTGACGTTTCACTTTTATGACATCCCGCTCAGTGTGGGTCGTGCTTCAGTGAACACAGCGTCGAAGCGTTTCACACAATTGCAAAATGACCAATTCCGCATTTCAAGGTGGCATTATCGTAGTCTAGTTTAAGTCAGATTGATAGAAGGTTTCTACACGGCTGGTTGAACAATGCGCATCTAGAATTTTGGCGGCTTTTCCGGTCCATTGCGCCCGCAATGGAACTTCTCTGTCGCGTTGATGAAGACCCTGCCGTCGTCCACAATGCCGCGGAAAACATGTCGTAGAGTGAACGGCCCTTTCCATGTCGTTTGAGTTAAATGTAAAAACAATTGCGTTGTGCAAATTTAAGGTAATGTCGCTACGAACGCTTTGATTAGAGTCGACTGTTGTTGCGTTTTATTATCACTTTAAAAATTATTTTTCTAACACTTTATACAACAGTGAAGTATTTTTGTAATACTCTGAAAAGAGTCGTGGTAGATGGTTAAGATGAAGCTTACAACCTTCAGCTACCGCGGCACTTTGTGGCGAAACAAGCTGCTGACTAAGCAAAGACGTCACTACAGCTATGGTCTGTACATGGGAAAATTTGTTTGCACGGCAATGTCACCCACGCGTCAAAACTTCTCCTATTCATCGACATCCACGTAAAAAGTTCCCAGAAAATTTCAAAAGTGTCAACTTCACTTTATTTTGTCGGCGTGGTTCAGACCCACTCAGCAAGGCAGCAATGGGTGTAAAAATTTTGCAACCTTTTGCTAAACACAATAATTTGAAAGAAACCTTGCACGAGGCTATTGTGTGATTGCGACATCAAAATATAAAATTCGTAATTTGCTGATTATTTAGTTTCCTTAAAATCTTTTCATCATTTTCATTCTTATCTTCGCAACTCCGAAAACATCGACTGACGATTCTTTATGAAAAACCTTGAACAACACAATGGTAAATTTTTGGCCAAATACTCTCGCTTTTTCAAGACATGAGATTTTTTGATTTTTTGTTTGAAACTATGAGCTACGCTTCGTGCGACACATTGCGGGCGATGAAAGAAAACAACAAGCAAAGGATAATTTTGTTGCGAGGTAGTTATTGTGTCATGGAAAATTTTCTGACGCTGTTTTTTTGCGGGCATGTAACAAAATCCCGAACAAACTTCGCTCCACTTGTCCCCCCACCCCCCACTCAACGTTTGTTGAAGTTGTTCAGATTCTGTCTTTAGCTGAAAATTCAGCTGCAATCTCATTTTCCACGTGGTTATCAAGATACTGCAGATATGTTGTTTGGAAATAAGTGGAACTCTTCATTGTCGAATGCAGTGCGGAAAACGTACTTTGATCCCAAAATCGGGTTTGTTGCTCACGAACGGAATTACTTGGACAAATATTAGTTTCTTTGAACAATTCCAGTCTCTTTAGTTTGCACAACGATTGGAGTGGGAGTATTATCACCGTCGCCACCAACGTGACTTTTACCGTTGGTTTCTGTGAAAGCTTCGTCGGGTCCGGTTGAGTTAAGCCGCGATGGAGAGCGGGGTGACCGGTGTTTGCTCGGCGGCGCATGGTCGCACAATGAACTGCGGGATGACTGATTGAGGGAGGAATGGGTGCGGCGCTGACTTCAATAATGGCTTCGCTATCAATGATTTAATAATTTAATAAAACCCCGGGGGCGCTTTTTCAAATAATGTGTCAGGTTCCTTGTTGCACACGAACTGATCACGTGACGTGATGACGCTGTCTTTGCTGACCTTGCTAAATTTTCATGCTGATTACTTTTTACAAAGCATTTTATGATTGACTCTGTGCAGATTTTCCTGATTATTAGGAACAATTTGCTTGAATCAAGAAATTTGGGCTTCGCATTCCGTTGTGTTCAATGTAATAAATCGAAAACAGGAGAATTGATAATAATTGCACAGGGATTGTAAATTTGTTGTAAATATATCTGCGAACTTTTCAAAGAATAATCTACACCTCGAAAGTCCAGACACCGTTTTGCACTTCGATAAATTTTTGTCTTCATCCTTTTCGGGAGAAGTGGAAGTTTTCATCACTTACCTGACGCACGTGCGCATCTGTCGCTCGCGAGTGTTTGCAACCCGCTTGACTTCCACGTCGCTCTTCACCGGCGAAGCAGTCATTCAGCACACCGGCCATCTTGACGTGATAAACTTACTGTTCCAGGCACGTGCGGGTGTTTGTGCCCCACACGCTCGACCCAGCTGGACCCAACAATTTTAAAAAGCTTTGCTGTTCTCAAACTGGTCCGATATTCCATTCATTGCTATCAGCGCTCAACAAACAAATGACCTGTTTTTTTATGGGCAGTGAAACCACGCGTGGTAGATTTCGTGCTGAGCATCTGTGTGGCCAGAGGTTCGGATATCTTGTTTGGGAAAATTAACGTATGGTTTTGATAGATCTGTGTTTGCTCGGATCACTCTGGTGCAGTTGCTGATAGACACTGTAAGATTTCTTCTTATATTAAATTTTTCGCAGCACCTTTTGTCGAATAAAAACTATTTTAGGACACAATCGTCACTTTCTCAAACATGGCCGCTTTTATGTTGCTTAGTAACAACCTGACCTTGTTTTATTTCCAGTTTCTGCGAAAAGATCATCGTGCAAAGTAAACGAGTGCATTCGGGCGTATCGGAGGGCAGTCAAGAGGTTGGACCCCCCCGAAGAAAACATTCCGGTCGGAATTTTGAAAAAATTGTGTCGTTCGACCAGGAACTACAAGCGCTGCCTCCGGTCCACCCAGCGAACCTGCAGAGGCAACCTCCTCTTCCACTCTCTTGAACGATTCGCTCAGAAGGAGCTGAGAATACTGGATTGTCATAATATCAAGAACATGGGGCGACCATTTGNGGGGCAGGGTCCGACGGTGATTCCAGATCCAGAAACTCNCATAAAAAATGCGACAACGTCGGNCCCTTCCATGAATGCGAACCATGTCTTTGAAACTCAAGTCACGGAAGGAAGTGTTTGTTCATTCCACGGCAAGCATGTTTACAAACATTGTGGAATATTTGGTGACCCGCATTTGCGAACATTCTCAGATGAGTTTCTAACTTGCAAAACTGAGAACACATGGTCACTTGTTGACAATGACTACATGGGTGTCATGGCAACTAATGCTCCAGTTAAAGAAGGATCCAATGCAACAGTCACAACAAAAGTAAGAACTTTTATTGTTTCAAATATATTTCATCATGCGTTTGTTTGAACGCCTGTACTCTATGGTAATGTTTAAAATTTTTCCCTGGAAAGGTTTTACAAAAAGCTCTTACACTAATGTCGTAATATTTGTCCCAGGAAACATTCTAGTGGATATCTGATAACTTTATCTTGTTGTAAATTCAATTGTGTTTCTGTAAGTCCCAGGCAAGGTTACGTCTGATTTACTTGTTGTATAATTTAGAATACTACAATACTGATCATTCAGATAATATCAAATACAGTCTTTCATAATCTTGCGACGATGGAGTTGATACATGGCGCCTTCTATAACTCACTATGAGTACCGGGTCTGGGAGGAGGTACTTCCGCTGTGTTTGCCTTCGATAGCAGCGGCACCATAAATAATTCTGTAAACATTGCAAGTTTATCTGCTGGGACAGAAGGTGGAAACGCGTTGCATCAGCCGGATGCATCCGGGAGAGGGGGGGGGTGCTGAAGTGGCGACGTGTGTGAAGTTAAATCAATGGATTCTTTATAAATCACTGTCCAATTAATTTCTCATTTGGTTTCTTCTGATATTTTGGTCTTGGTTCGCTTTCGTCGTCACCGTCAGCAGTTCCTCATTGTGCGGGGCGATCATCTCTGATTTCTAATTTTCGATTGTTTCTAAAAGTTAAACTTCCATGTTGTTATTTTCATTTTATGAAATTGTCCTAATGACCAGGAAGTTTTCAGATTACATTATTGTCAACTGCTTAAAATTTAAGTTAAACTTTCAAACGTTCATGTCTGACTCTTGCTAAGTCCCCAAGGCTTTGACTGTGCTGGAAACTAGTAGAAAAATTATTGTCATTATTTCTTTCCCTTCAATGCAGTGTTCGACGAATCTGGTTTGTCGCTTGGGCGTGTCTGCCTGGCAGAGTCTTTTCTTCAATACGGCCTTCCCTGCGTCTTGCGACTCTGTTTGCCTGGCAATAATATACGAACAACAGGTCGTTAAACAAAAAGATTAAATATTAACCTAAAACCTCTAAGTCTTTTTGCGTTACGTTAAGTTTGCTTTGGCAAGTTTCACATTCCTGATCGGCAGAGATAATTGTGAAATTGACTCCAAGGCGTCGTTCGTAAACGACTTTACGATGTTATCTTTTTTACACCTCCGGGATCGCCTTTTTGTAAGATTTTTTTGTTTTCCGGGTATAAAAACCGCTCTGAACATGCTTGACGCAACTTGTCCATAGTTTTGCAGCCGTTTTTTGACATTGATCACACAAAATGTGACCGTTTTTGTCGGAAACGCCCGATGTATGTTCGATTTAAGGTTTTGGCCAAAGCTGATGAAGGTGGGGGGGTCGGGTGGTGGCGCAGGTGGCGTGGAGATAGTTACGTCTTAAATATGAACCGGGTGTGGAGTTATGTTTACGTAGCAAGTAACCATTGACAGAGAATGTGAACCAATATCATCGTTTATTACAACGCAGTGGAGTGCAACTTTTGCAGCTTGCCCTTTCGAAGTGGTGGTCTTTGCAGATGCATCAGTGGAGAAAAAGCCTTGCCATTAGTTTCAGTTTGTATTGTGCTGAAACGATGTTTCGCTGAGATTTTATAAGGTGCCTGTTGAGGAGAAAAAGCAATATCAATGATTTACGTAAAAGCTGGTCAATTGCGTTGGAAATGGTAACTGAAATATGGTCTACGAAGGCGATTTCGTGCCAGGGCTTCAACGTCTCTTGCCTGAAGTCATACCTGACTCAGGGTGAAGTACTTACCTCCCTCAAGTCCGAATATTTGCAAAGTTTTTTCCAAGAGATGTTTTTTCTGTCTCAGGAACCTTAGACGTGAAGCTTGTGTTTTAGTTGACCCACAACGCGCAGGTCAGACTTGTGCTTCTTGATAGTTTGCGAAAAACGTCAACCCTCAACCGGATCTGTTTCGTCGTCGTCCAAGCAACTTGAGACGCTTATGTTTTTGAATTCAACATTTCACGTCCATTTCGTTCGGGTTAAAATTTTGCGTAAATCAGGGCAACTTTGATCACTATTTTAGTTGGGTTTGTTTGTTTTGTTGTCTCAAAAAGTTAATGTGGACGCAGAAGGATACTTTATGAAAGTTTTTTTCCGAGGATCCTTTTTTCTCACCATGCTGTTCTTATTTAACCTGCCACTGCACAATCTACTGTACAAGTTTCCCAACAACCTCAAATGAGATTGGACCGCACCTTTGACACGATGTTCCATCAACACTAAGAGCATCTTGTTGCCGAACGGAACATGTATTTTCGCGGAAAGAGGTTGTTCATCGAATTCTCTAATCTGCTCGTGCTTCGCTGACTAACGGCAAGAACATAATCACACGCTTTGCGAATGTGTCCACTTGACATTGACATTAAAATTTGCCTGGTCACTGGCAACCTGTGTGGAACATTCAATTATCCTCATCTTCAAGCTTCGATCAAGTTGCTCGAAGAGGAAAATGACCGGCGGTGATGTCTTCATCATCACCCTCCGCAGGCCATGGAAGTTTAACGCCGACGTCATCATCGGCAACAAGCCACGCCCACAGGGCTTGGGTCTACGAGGGTTGCGGGTTCAATTCAGTTGCACGGTTGTCACGCCACCCTGATCCAACGAATAGCAAAGAAAACGGCGCAAACGCACGACTAGCCAATGAGTGACATACAGGACTTGTCGCTAGCTTATTGTCTGCAACCAAAGCATTCCGTTATTTTCCGTCTAAGAAAACGAAGTCCTTCACAGTAATATTTTATGATCATATTTTACTGCATATATGCTAAATTTATGGATATGATGTGAAAGGAAAATGATGATCAAAATTTTTACTCATGAGAGAAAGTCTGTTTTTTCTACAGTTTGTTGATAAACGCTTGCGAAGCGACGGTTTCGACAACAAATTTTGAATACTGGAATTGAGCGGTTTTGGGCAAAGTTTTAATACAAGCGTTGGAGGTTCCACAAGGCCCTGTGAAAATTGAGCCGCAAAACAAAACTTAACCAACTTGGTGTTTATTTTTTTGAGCTCAGTTACTAAGGAAAATATTTTGAGAGCAGCATTTTCTTTTACGACTTATATTTGTGTTGGTTCCCGGATATTTGCGACACATATTTTCTATTCAATGCATCTGGGGCTGAGCTTTGAAACCCTTATGACGTCAAGAGGACTCGATTTGGTAAACTATGACGTTCGTTGGTCAAACAATTGCATTGTTAACAAACAAAAGATGATTTGAGGTGAAAAAAAAACACTGAAATCCAACATGTGAGACAAACCAACTAACGCTTAACATGGCTTATGGATTAGAAGCAACTGGAGGATTATATTCGAACAGCAACGTAATTAAGTTGTTTGGCGAGCAGCAGCTGTCAGGCTGGTGCGAAGATCAAAGCTGGTAATGCCGCATTCGTCGCCGTTTGATCAGGTTTCTGTTACTGCTCAATCATGAAAGGATTTGTTTCCAACGCGCTGGGATGAACAGACGGCCTCGAGCATCTTTGTACAAATTGCAGCGAATTTTGCATTCGAGAATCTCTCACACACACACTCTGCCACGACACACGCACACACACACACACTCTACCGCCACAGGTTTTGGTAAAAAACTGGTTGCAGAGAATCACACGAGTCATTCTGAGTTGGCGACGCAGGCAAATGTGGCGATTTTTGCAAACTTGCCAGTGAAAATGTGGAAATAACTTATTTGTGACAAAAATTAATTTCCAGCGCATGGAAAGAATAATTGGGAGACGTAAATATTCCACACCGAGCGAAAACGTATGATCATAAAAAAGAAAGATCGTGATTTGTAAATTTGTTGAAGTTATGCGACGAACATAACAAGACATCTTGGTTTCGACAACGAAACAAACCACGATTCTTGAGATTGATGATCGCGATTGTAACTGCATGACATTTTGACAAAAGTAATTTCGAGCAGATGAACACGTATGTTAAGCAAATGCAACAGATTCCATGGGGTTCTCTGTCCTGAGATGACGTCACGACTTTGGAAGCTGGTGACAGAAGGTTCGGCGTGAAACCTGGAGCGTTTAAAGCCATGTTTCTGAAAACTAATACAGCAGTACAACTGTTTTACGATGTGCGCTATAGTTTCCTCGATTGTCACGAAAAGATAACAGATTTTTTTTCAATTTGATGCCCACTTTACTGGCCACACGTACTTTGCTATGACAACAATCTCGTCAGGCGGTAAACGGATACTTACTGTGTCTCACGTCTCTTCGCACCCACATCCTCGATTACTCGGCACGTGAATGCGGTCCACGGCTCTTAATGTTTGAATGAGCTGCTTGAGTGGCTTTTGCATCGGTCGCGCTCAAAGCTATTTCGACAGCTCATCGAGTGGAGTTGAAGTGTTGACCACTGTGTCAGCATCGGCCGAAGACTTCGAACGGTTTAAGGCTGAGTTGTTTTACAACCAATGCGAGAGTAAACCAAATTTAACTTCCACCACTACGTCTTCCTTCACAGAGTTTATTGGCTTTTTGTCTTTCTTAATTAGCCGAGTTTATTGGACAGAAGTGCAGAAGAGCAGCCATTGGAGATGGTGATATTCTCTAGGATTAAAGTCGACCGGGAGAGGTGGAGTGCTGTTGAAATGTTTCAGAGATACTTCAGCTGTTCTTCCAGTCATTTATCATCATTCAAACCTCATCGACGTTCGTCTGAGGCTCTTCCTCATTGATCTCCAACCATCTCCCAATTAATCCTCGGGGTTGGGAGGTTTGAATCAATGGCGTAATCTTACCAATGTGTTTGTGCAAAAAAGTGGGGAGGAAATCAGACAAAACGAAACAGTGGGAGATAAACAGAGTGAGAATGAGCCACACGACAGAGAGAAGGAAAAGAAACAGCGAGAGAAATGTGCATTGACTGACTCTAAAAGTCAGAGTTTCTAGCACTGAAAAATCAAAGCATGTGATTTGTACTTGGTCGACTGTTTCTAGTAAAATATCTGGCGAAGTTAGTGAAGCATTTGCACCGGTTTTGGTGAAAGTTGTCCTTTCTACCTTTTCAAAATATCAAATCCATACTATTTTACTTACAGTGAAATTCCTCTTAGAGAACTTCTTAACATAGCGTTGTTGAATTTTCTCATTCAGTCATGCGTGGAATAATTTCTTCCATCACGTGATTTGCGGGCGGAACACCAGGATCCCTTTTTACTTCAACCTTGTAATCACAAATCAGTCTTCGACGGAAAACTATTCCTAATAATCTGTTTGTGATCGTCGACGTCACTCCCTGTTAAAATCATCAGTTTAATCCGGAAACTTGTTTCTTGTTTGTTTTTTATCCGATTCAACTTTATATCCAGGCATTGCATCAGTTCAAATCACCGTTTGCCTCCGCCGTTGATGATACTTTAGATTTAGACCAACAACGGTCGGGGGGTAATTCAACCCTTCTGGTAAACGTTCCAACCATTTGTGGGAACATTTCCTGCGGTGCAAAGCATTGCGGGTGGTTTTGCAAAACTTGCGATTTTTTTCTGTTAGTTTCATTCCCCCCAATCAACCCCTCTTCCTTTTCGCAGATCACTGTTGTCTTCAAAGACGCTGGGGAGTGTGCTGGTCGACGGGACTACAGAGCTACCAGCGACTACCTCCCCAGCGCTTTCGTGGACGGAACGACCAGTTCCGGAAGTGTCGTCATAGAAGAAAAAACACCAGGAAGTCACGTGATCATCCGAGTGCGATTTATAGCAACGACGATTTCAATCAGAAGAGTTGGCAGGTAAGTCAGTCAGGGCGTTCGTAGTTAAGTAGGTTGTTACCATGGAAATCATTTCTTTTAATTTCGAAAACCAACTTTCATGGCCACAATTTCAGTTGGGAATTAATCGCTTTTGTAATAAAAGAGAGTTAACATCTCCAAGCAACAGAAAAAAATTGATCGTTCGAAGGTGATCGATAAAAATAACCCAAAAAAATTTGTGCTTTGATAACAGATTTAAATAGTTGGAGTAAGTTATTGTTTGTACATGTCGTGACCGCCGAAAATACATTGTTATTGACAAGTTATCCATTTCAGGTTTCTTAACTTCGCCATCAGGATGCCTGAAGAACTGATAACCGGGGTCGAGTCTCTTCCACAGTTGTGCGCCCAGGGATGTCCTGCCTCCGATCGGATATCAACCTCGCAACACCTTCAATACCTGAGGAAAATCGCGCGGAGTCAAGCCAGCGAACCAGGAAAGCTTTACAGCAACGAGATAGATGCGCGCTCCAAATGCAAACACATCCTCCTCTCGTCGCCAGGGCAACAGCCTGTTCGTGATGGACTCACTAGCAACACAGCGCCACCTGTTGACGAGAATCACTCTCCGCATTCCTCATCATCATCACTGGCTTCTTCAGTCTTTTCATCCTTGCAATCAAAAACAGACAGCATCAGAATGGCTGCTGCGTCCCGTCCTTTGCCGAGCAGTGATCGCACTGGATCGCTGCTGGATGTGCAGCGAAGCTCGAGGCGTCGTCGCCGGAAACGGAAGAAGCGACGAAATGGCAGAAAAAGAGACAAACGAAACGCGGATACACAGGACGAGGGTTCGAATCCGAGTCTGCACAATTTTTATTTTGAATCTTGCGTTTTTGACCTGGTGACGACCGGCGATGTTAACTTCACTCTTGCCGCGCGAGCAGCTCTTGAAGATGTGACGCTCTTCCATGAGCAGCGCCAGGATGCTCCCGGTGCTGACATGGAAGTGGTCAGGAGGTGGGACCCTTCTCATCTGACGCCTGAACAACCCCCACCGGGCGAGAGATTCACTGAGCCTCCCCCCAACAAAGAAACAACCACGAACAACGCGGCTGCGAAACACACGTCGTGGACGCTTTTGCTGATCTGCGTCGCCACGAGCTTTTTTTGTACATTCTACGCAAGTTCCTTCAATGCCTCAAACTGCACTGTGACGAAATTTAACCCTTGTGTCGTTGTTGTTTCTTTTATTACGTCATTACGCGATGATTGTGATTTAACCGCCCGAAGATGTCGCGCGGCGTCAGCGGCGTAGCATCGCTTTGATGTATTCCCTTCTTTGTTTAATTTTCATCCACTGCGAAGGGCTCCTGAAAAGTCGAACCTTTATTTCAAGTGGAAAGTTTTAAACTGGGTCGAAATTTTACAAGGAAATTGGTGGAACACTATTTTTTTGCAAAAATAATTTTAAGAAGTAATTCATAAAATAAAGACGGAAAACTGTGATGAAAAGATGTCAACTATGAACCTGATTTTGCGGCGTTGACTTTGAACTTCTGTTTTGGTTTTCAAGTGCACTTTGCAAACAACTTCTAATTGCTCGATTTGGAAAACTGTTGGTTAGGGTCTCTTTCCACTGTCTTGGTTTGAATGAAGGTTTCTGAAACCTTTGGTATTGCTTTGATGTTTAACGTAGAGTACAAAACAATGATGGAAAACTCACTCAAACGCTTCTAACAAACATAGATATCCTGGAGGAGCAAGTCGATTATTTATTTTTAATTTGTTGTTTTTTTATAAAAATCTAAAAGCGATGTAATGAGAAGGTGACGTCACGTATATTTATTCAAAGAAACCAGTTCGTTGTTTCGCTATTGACGTCACAAACTGGTTGATACGCTGAACAATCCCAATTTTTGCAGCTTCGTTTGCGCCGTCCCCCATTTTTGTTTCTTCCCTCCTTTTTTTTTTGCTTTGTTTTTGGTTTGATAATGAGATTTGTGTGGTTTTCAGCTAAATGACAAAATCGTGCTTTTTGTAGATAAAACTTTTGATGAACGAGTGGGAAAAATTTTGTGGAGCACGAAAAGCTTGTTTGATTGTGAACGATGACCCTCAAACTTGATTGAAATTTTAAGCGTCTGGGCATTACCCCAACTCCCCCCAAAACAACAAGGTGAGCCAATCTCTTGCGGTCTTAACTTGCTCGTCCACTGGGTGCTGTGGACACCCACCATGTTATTAACCAAGATTCATTGCCTTGGAACACTCGAATATATTGCATTGTTTGATTTGTGTCGGGGGCGCGCGTGACGTCAGCTGCACTCAGTGACGTCAGCTGCAATACATATCTGTGGAGCTTGGAGTCGTGTAAGAAACAATGACGCAGCAACCATTGAATTAAAAAAAGTCGGATTTGGGCGAATTCATGAACAACATCAGGAAATATCGCAAGGATTCTTCCCCTGCCTGTCTATTATGATCTTTGCTGTCACGACAAAAGCCGTTTTTTAAAATCCGGTGCGATTTTGTTTTGAATCATCGATTGTTCCGTTATTGTCTTGTTTTCACGTTTTCGAACTTTTTTCTTTATTTTTGTGACTTTCTGCAAATTGTGTCTTCATTTCAAAACATTATATTAAAAATAAAAACTATTGAAACTACAGTATTGCCAACGAGGCGGTTTGGGCAGAGGATGCGTTTGCTGTAACTGATCTTTCGCTTTTAGAAGAGATCGCTGCTCGATCGGAGCGTTTTAATTGATGGAGTCCATAGTATGGTGTGTTGATGCTAAGAAGAATATACTGCAGTGAAGCAGTTTCTCATTGGCAAGGCTTACATGCACCATAATCTTGGCAGACACGAAATACTTCGAAAAAAGACAGTTCAAAAAATGTAACTTCGATTTTTTCTTCATATTTCTCTGTCAAGAAACCTCAAATCAACAAAATGTCTGGTTCAATTGACGGAGTCACAATGCTCGTTGAAAAATGTTTGTTTGATGACCACGTGACAGAAAGTTCGTCGTCTGCCTGTGGTGGCAGCAACCTCCCTCTGTGCGGCGTGTCTCCTGCTTTTCACCAGGAAGTGTTTGATGACGAACTTGCGAGATCGCGGACACACAACAGCGACATGTTTTTCAAACAGATAATTTATCAACGATGCCTATCTTGCAACGAGGCTGGTGCCGCGTTCTGTGCCTCGCCCCAGGATGGGGTCATCATCGTTGAGGGCAGGGGGTCAAAGATCAAGGGTGACAGTTTGACTATGACTACTATTGTGACGTGCTGACGCAAGAAAACGAATTGCACAAGATTTACGGCAGGGCATCTTAATAATAAAAACCTGCGGTGGCGCAACAAACGCTATCAATGCAGGCTTGTCATAAAAAAGCTTCATGACATCACAGTGGTCTGCGAGTGACTTAATCACCGCCATTTATGCAAAACTTATAGCAAAGCAGTGGCTCAGGAACCAGTATGAAACAAACTATTATAAACCTTTCATGTTGTCCTGTACCCTGAACGGAAAAGTCAAATGCACTTTTATTTATTGAAAGATGAAATCCACGTAACGTTAACAATAAAGCGCGCTCATGAATTAAGTTTACAAAAATGAAAACAGACAATGTTATGAAACATTGGTGCAAACAAAGGTGTTTACCTTGCAGGAGCATCACACGCTTCGACGAAGTCCGTATCGGTTGTTTGGGAACTTCAGCAAACGACGAAATTACCCGCGATAAGACAGCGCCGGACGTGCGGCGGCTGCGAGTCTGAGCAAACGCAATTATCACTTTGGCCGCCGACCTTTCGTCTTCGTGTCGTCACAAACAAGAAAAAAAACGATCGGCAACATCTTCATGGAAATAGTGTTTGAAAGCGTTCCTGTTAGGAGACCGCAGCAACTTGCATGTTCAACTTTGATGATGGACGTTCCATCAAGTGCTTCGAGTTGGCAAAGACCTCCAGTGACTGAGGGGAATCCCCTATGCTTGTTTGAAACTTTGAATACCTTGCAGGTCATTATTAAGGTCTTTAGATGCCGCAATCTGGCTTCCTCGCTTTATAATCTTGTGCATCCATGCCCGTTGAATTGCTGGTTGCGATGTTCTTTGATCTTGGTATGGCAATCTCAGTCCAAATGTTTTTCTGTGTGAGCATTAGACTCCGGTCTGCCAAGAAATAAGGGGGATTTGCTTCACACAATATTTTCGACAAATTTGTGCAGCTTGTCTGGAAATAAAAGAAGAGTAGCAAATTAGAGAGGGTTTCAGGACCCAGTCAAGTAACGGAACGACCTACCAAGCCTGCACTTTAGGATAAATTGAAGCACTGCAAACGTCACTTTTAAACAAGATTTTTGTGATAAAGCCATGAGGCATGTTACAATTAGCTGTGATTGCTCCTATTTAACAAAGCGAAAGCCCTACTTGCTTGGGAAAAATTAGCAGGTCTTTATTTAGAACTGGCTTTCAAATGGACAAATTTCTTGAATGCTTTGGAATTAAACGAATGTTTATTTTTTCAATAAAATAGCTCATTGGACATAGACTAAATGTGTAGTTTTTTGTCTTTCTTCAAAGCATAGGTTCATTTTCACTTGACCTGCAGAGGGTAGCTAGGACCGCGATATGCTCTTTGTTCGTTCATATTAGTAAATCAGAGGGTGTTACAGTCCTGGTAAGTTGTTGGCGGCACTGGGCGCGGAAATGATCTTGCCTGGGATGTACTGGCCGCGCAGATTGGAAAAGGTACAAACATTTGTCTTTTTCCACCAAATATCAATGCGAAAGTAGAACAAAAGTACTGAGAACTCCCATTCCTCAAGAAACAAATGTTTAGTATAAATCCACTGTATGTTAATGGCAGCGAAAATATCCAACAAAAAGAGCAGCCTATGTTTGAAATGCAGGAAAAGCATCGGCGAATAAACAAAGATAATTACCATAAAAGTCTTTGACTTTTGGGAAATAAATTTTAGTTCATTGTTTTGTTCAAACTTTCATTCACGCATTGAGTCGCATTAATAACTTCACTCGTTGATTTCATCCGGACATGAGAGCAGTATCCCTATAAGTTGGCCTTTCAGCAAAACATGCATTTCAATTGGTCCCATCCTAGTCCAGCTTGGCCTGGCAAGGCCGGTTGCGAGATCATGCACCCTGGTGTCTTGACCGATGCTGGGGTCGCTCCCAGGGCCACAACCATCTTTTTTTCTTAACAATGAACCTAACAATGAAATATGTTTTTGAAAATTTCGGGGGGTGGCGGGTGGAAATTGACCGGTTGTNNCCTGGTTGCGGGCTTGATCCCTCCCCTTTCTTGCCGCCAGCAGANACGTCCTCTTGACGGTTACAGAAATACTCAGTCCACGATGCGTAACTACCATAACTAGGATAACAGGATAAGAAGCAATCCTGTCTTCAAGGTTTTGAAATATTTTCCAAGTTTTTTCAACCAATTCCGCTTCTTGGGGAGGAAAAGATTCAGTGACTACCAGTGTCCATTTCATTTCTTAACACCTTGTACACTTTGTGAACACTTATTTATTTCAAATAACTTGTTTCCTTTTCAAGTTCACGTGAAGGTTTGTGAATATTCATGTAATCAATAAATGACTTCTACAAAAGCTACGAAACAACGGATGCCGCTTTCTTTTAGTTTGAACAACAACAAAACGAAATCAGCGCAAAAAGATTTTCAAATGCTTGTTGAATATCTGATCCATCACTTTCTGCGGCTCCTGCGTTAGCCTATTACTTGAGAAATTAATTTTTTAATTTTCTAAACATTTGCTTGTCTTCATAAGTCATACGAAATTTTCATTTTTTTTATTGTATGTTGATATTAAACATTAGAATAACCAACTGTTCTTAATCTTAGGCAATGTAATTTTATGACACAGTCTTGTTTTTCAAATGATTACATTTAATCTCAACTATAAACATGTAATCTAATTTCAAATCATCATACAAATTTTTTAACACCAGTCATACTGTTTTCAACAATTACTTTCCTTCAATTGGGTATTGCGAAAGGGTTTGTTTAACTCCGCATAACTCTTTTTCCCAATTTTCCTTTTTCGTGTTACCCGTTGTTTTTCAGCCGGACGATGACACTTCAAACTGAACCTTCCGGCTTTAACGGCAAGGAATGTTTTTGAAATGTCGATTACCGGCAATGATAGAACCAGGGAGAGAAGCATCACAACTAGGCTACGATATTTTGCCAAAGAAAATCAATTTTTTTACAAGGTCTTGCACCAAGAACGTCATAAAAAGCTTATTTAAAATTGAAAGTAGGGGAATTTGTTGTTTGAAAGTCAAGCTAACAAACAGTGGCAGATGCCCAACTATTTAAAATCAGTCTTTACTGTTTATTGTGTCTAATGATCATGCATCAAGGAGGCCCATNTCATCGCTTCCCGNCTATAGCATGACTGACAGGTGTAGTCGCGAGTCAGCATATACGAAAAACCGCTTCATAGGTTCTCTTTATTTTGCGACGTCGTTTGATGACGAGTGAAGATAGTGTTTGCGTCAGACGTTGCTGACTTCTAAGCAGAAACACTAATGTTGGGTTTAGGGCGGCATGCGACTTTTTCTGTGAGAAACATTGACAATAGGATCGAAGGGCTTATCGGGCAATTTCCACCAAACTGCTGCAGACAATTTAAGATTGAAGACGCCAGAAAAATGCCATCGTCTCCAGTGTTCCTGAGAATCTGCACATAAATGTACCAGGCGATTATATACAGTCGCGGCTTNTTTCTATTTTCCTGAATTCCGAAGAGATTTTATGACAGGATCCGACACTTTGCTCTATCGACCAAATCATTGAACACAGTTGTACTTGNTTAGGATCAACAAAAGCGATTGAAGCAAAGTTTCGAAAAAGTGTCTGATAAGTTTAGAAACACTAAATACATGTGGGCCATTCGATTGCTTGAAGTGCACGGGTTGTTCAGGTGTTTGTCCCTCACATATTTCTGGATTAGATCTGCGTTTTTGCCAAAATCCTGAAATCAGCTCGGATTCAACCGATCCTCCCACGCCCCCCTGAACCACACGGGGCGAAACCTGTTCATGGAATAACTCAAACATCAATTTTTACCAGACATGGGAAGCAATGAACTTTTAACTAAACAGATATCACGTTCCCAGTGATTGTGAGCGTCGGTGTCTTGAACACATTGACTGTTTCCAGTAAAGACCCAGCGTCTTTCATCGATACAGGAACTTTGCAAATTTCAAACAACAATGTCTTCGCCAGAAAATTGCTACAACAACAATTCCTGGCTCGAGCAGCGACTAAATTGCCAGTAAATGCTCACTCAGTGCCTGGGCTGGCATGAGTCACCAGCAGCACCACAGGCCTAAAATGTTTCGAGTATGTTTTTCTTAAACGTCGTACATGATGAGATGTTAAGGAAATTCTGATTTTAGAGATATCAGCTGTTGTTAGCATGTTAACAGTTCGAAAGATCCAATATTGGAATATTAACATAGAAGGTGCATCAGGATCGGAAACTCTTAACAAACACGTTCTAGATACAAAACATTTGTAGCATGAATAGTTTCAATTACAGCATCACTTCCACTCAGGACAGGAACATAAAGAGCACTCGTAGGTGATCAACAAACACAGCCATGACTCAGCCATCGTGCTTGAAAGTCACAAAAAAACAAAAACAGCCATTTTGCTTGAAAAACAGGCTTCGTCTATGATTTTGTTCTTCACATTTGTTTGTTTAATTGAAAACATAAGTGATAATATCAACGGCATTTTTTAAGAACGAAAGTAGATTTTAAAACAAATATTGCAATATGGTTATAAGAGTCGTTGTCTGCGTTGCAGTATCACATCAAACCTCAACCTTCATTAACGATCTCAGACACATAATGTTTGTTGTAAAACCACGCTGCGTTTTTTCTCTCCATGGCGGTATTTGCACGACATCCAGTTGATAAGATCGCTACATTTACCAAAACGTTTGGCACGCGCTGACTATAACCTATTATTTTATATTCCTAATATGGTTCCATCGCTGGAAAAATCCGCCGAATGTAAACCCGTCGCTTAGGGGTTAATCCTACTCAAATGGAAGTTCAGTACCCTTTGTTTCGCACCACGATACATGAGGTAAGCAACTCCTATGAAACTAATAAACTTTTGTTTTGATTTTTGAGCACATCACCTCATACTTCCCTTGGCTGGGGAGGGTTTTGTTCTGGTGAGCATCACAGCAATTGCAGCAAAGGAACTTTCTGGTGACCTTTGCACTTCTTCCCACGACCGAGAACGTGATCACGTGATCAAATAGCGTGTTCGTTCCGCTCGGCTGCCAAACGAAATCAATAGCTTTTCACGAAACTCAAGCTCAGCCTGTAGAGTGACGAAACTCAAGCTCACCCAACCGGGCGTGGGAGCGGTGGTGTTGAATGACATGCTGTCCAAGAGTGAAGCTGCGGCAGCAAACAACTCAGGCACTTGCCATGCAAGTACTTGCCGGTGTTGCAATAAGCTGGAAAAAACTTTCGTTACACGATCCTTTGCCGTCTTGTCACAATTGCTTTAACTTTGATCGATAGTTGTGATCATTATGACGCGAAAAGTCTGTTGGTTTTTCTCCCCCCATGCAGCTGCTCTTACACTTGTTCCCAGATCTGATCCTATTTGACAGAACTTTGCTTGACCCGAGCACCATGGAGGCTGAGCTCGCATCGAGGAATAACCAGTTTGCTGCTGGGAAAGAATAAATGACGAGCAAGAATGAAAGAAATTATTAGTTTAGTTGGAAACAGTCTATTTCCTAAAATATAAAGGCATAATAACAAACGCAGCGCGTTGTTGTCTGATAAGTTGTTTCATAGCACTTCGACGTGATAATTCAAAATTTAAGCAGTTTTTTTCAAAAATATAATTGAAGGTCTGTTTTCCCCTTCCGGTTTTTAACAACTGTAGATGATGTTTACTACGAAGCATTATTGCCCAGTGCCCATCAGAAGAGATCCATGAATTACGTGACTGGAAATGATAAAGGTAGGGCTTCTCTTAAGGTGATTTAGGGACCCGATTCGGGTCGCTAGAATCAGATAAAATTATCATTGGGTCCATAAAATCAGAGACGTCTGGTCCCTACAGGTCCATACCGGGTACCTGCAGTAACATTTTCCTTAAAAAAAACTGGATAAAGGCATAAATTCGCTCGACATTTTTTTGGTAACAACAGAAATATGAAATAACTTCGTAATTTTTATCCATTTTTTGTCAAGTGTAAGCGAAAAAGTTTGCTTGAGAAATCTTTAACCTTTTAAGGCAACGCTACAAGTGGATAAAAAGGTCAGAGATGAGCGAACTCGGTGACAGTAATTTATGTTAGAGGACAAATTTTAATAGGCTTACTCCCATTTTTGTGATATTTTCAGCAGTTCTCTTTTCAGAGTAAAGCTTTAGGTCCAGAAATGAAAACAAAAAATGGTGCACAGTTAATGCGTATATCCAATCATGTTTTTGCTCAATACGTAAAAATTTTATTTCTTTATTAATTTCTTTTTCAGGTTCGGAGTCAAATGGGGTCGAAGTTGTGAAGAAGAAATGCAAAACATTTACTCAACTCACAGCACGGAGGAGGATTTGCACGTGGACGGCTGCATGGAGAACTAAGGCTGAAGCAACGCAATAGATGTTACTGCAATCTCTTAGCACCTTACGGAAGCGTTGAGTAGTGGAAATAAAGTGAGGGATTGTAAAAAGCATCAGACATTTGAAGTGAGTGGGTAAACGCGGTACATAAAGATGTGCATCGTTGAACAAACTCATACAAACTGTTTCTGATCAAAGCATCAAATATCCTGAGGCAATGGATAATTTGATGCAGATGAACACTGACATTTTTGGCGACACACCTGTGGACACTGATACAGATGCAGGATATGCTTACTTCCAGACAGTGTGCGTTTGCTTCAAATTTGGCAGGCAAATCAGTGGCATGCAATAGTAGACACCAAAAACACTATTTCATACTGGAGTTCAGCACTGAGCAAAGGTACCGCACCTCGGAAGCACATCCTTGAGATACGAAACACGATAACAAGTGATAACTTGCTCAGTAAACTCAATCCTAACACATGTTCACAAAATTTATGTGAAAATTCACGCTCGAGCTCTTGTGCAGTTTTGGAGAACAAACATCATCAACTGTTTTGCTGTTGAAAACAATTTTATGTTCAACAACATATTTCCAACAAATGTCCACAAGTCGATGAAGACCACTTATGCTTGAGTTAAAACATACGTATCTTCATCAACAAATACTTGGCGGTTCACAAACATCTTTGCAAACAAGTTTTCCCGAACAAAGTACGTCCCATTCTGGTTAAGCTTCAAATCTAAAAGTTTATCAAAAGATCAACAGCGATAGATTTGAATTCGAAACCCTCCCTTGCCTGACCCTAGAGTGAAGGGATGATCCCAGCGCTCCACTTTGCAATTCCTTTGTCAACTCGACAAACGTTTTACCATGCTCACAGATTCGAGGTGTCCAAACTTTTTCAGAGGCTGAATTTAATGATACGAACTGCCCGTAGGCCAGACTTTCCTTCCAACATTTTTGCTGCAAGGTGAAGTTAGCATAGTCCAGCCATTTCATTTAGGTTTTGAAGCAAACAACACTCATGCAACCCTGTTGATGTTTATATTCGTTCTCAACACATCAAAACACAAAGGGAAAGGGAAACGTCTATGGCGGGTCATATGAAAGATAAATCTAAATAAAATGAAACCAAAGCCGTGGGCAATGAAATGTGCTTACGGCCGTACTTTGGGCACCCCTGTCGTAGGCACGTACGTTGTCCCCACGCTTAATCAATATGCAGGTTGTGATTAGTTCTATCATACGGCTTAGAATCTCAGACGTTTCCAAAGACACTAGAGGCAATGGCATGCCTTTATTCGCATAATATCAAAACCCACTGTTTGACCTAAATAGAGATGTATTTACAATATACATCCACTGTGACTGGAAGCCAGATATTTATTTTCGTTGATGGCAACGAATGGTGGAATGCTGAAAAAATGTTGGTTTCAATAGTCTGGAGGCGTGGCTAATGAAACAGGTGTGTAGTCATCGGTTATGTCATTGAGTTAGTTTTGAAACAGAGTCAGTTGACTACGAAGCATGTGCTATACTTTGAATGACACAATACCGGTTCTAACGAACGTTTTTTGAAAATGAGTGAAGCTGCGTGACTTCGTTTCAAATCAGCAGGATGTTCAGCAAAACACACACAGCTTGGATTGGGATGCTGATTAATAAACTTTTGTCCGCATAAAGTCACCTCTGTGAAACTCGAGGAGTACAAAAGAAATACGAGCCGGTGGAAACTAATATTCTGAAACGTCGTGTAAGTTCAGATGAGCGACAAGCTTCGAACAGGATACAATTCGCAAAAAAAAGTAATTTCAAAATACCTGAGACCAATCAGTTAGTTTCGAAGTAGTGCGCAGCAGGCAAGCAACAGGAGTCGCTTTAGCAGGAAGTTCAGCTGAAAGTCTTGACTGGCATGACGTGCGCAGTGGTGGCCGTCACGCATCACTAACCCTCAACACACCTGGCGGTAGCAGTCTTTGTCAAAACAAAAGCGATGGACGATCTTATGATTTCAGTGTTGTCATAATATTGCTCGATTGTCGTCGCATAATTGGAGAAGGCTTTTGCCTGCTAGCCAGGCGTGCAAACCTTTTGTTCTGTCGTGAAAAGTCGTTCCACCGTTAATACACTTTCCCCTTCCCGTTCATTTTGACAAGCAAGTTCCCGTTGGCGAAATTAAATCATGAAGTAAATTTAAAGAGAGAAAAGAAAGCAGTGAATTGCTGTAAAAATAAGCAAATACACGAACAATATTAGATGTGAGCCTCCACAGAGCATCTCTGTGTAAACCAAACGAATACAATCATATCTTGGCCAATGTTTGGGAAACGGCGTTTCCTGCAAAGGACAAAGAGACCAGTTTTGCGAGTATCTCGGATTGCCACAAACAAACAATGCTGTGGGATGGGAAGTCCATAAACACTTATAGCACAGTTTAAATGCTGATAACGATGAAGTGATTTCTGTTTTTCACTTTTGCCTACATACATCGCACCGGCAGGGATAACTCTTTTTGTAAAAACCATCTGCATTTTTGATCGTGCTCAGCATTTGTTTCTTATTTGTTATTTTTTGCAAATAAATGCTTTTTATTCATTCACACAGGTCTGCTATTAGTGAAACATATTTCCAGCCTCATCCACGGAAGCTAGGGAGGTAAACAAAACATTATCTTTTGAGTTCGATATTTCATTAACAGTTTGTCTGCGGTTTGCTCTTACATTTTGAAAAAGNGACAATGTGCAAAATTTGAAGTTTCTCAACATTAGCTGAAAATGCCAACAACCCAATAGATTGAAAGTTGCTTTGTTGTCATTTGNTTACGACAACAAAGTGGGACGAGGTGAAACTACTGCACACAGCAGAACGATCAGGTGTTGGAATAAAATGATTCGCTTGAAATGTAGTCTTCTCGAAAGCCTCACCTCTTAATTCTTTCTCCAGAAAATCATATCATCAACCTACGCAGGAGACCACCCACGACCAATATTTTGTTGCGCTGTAGGTAGCCTTCGGTGGCAGCAAGCGTCAGCTGTGCTGATCCTCAAACTAAAACTTGCAGCATGCGAAGTGCCTTGCAGCAAATTCAATTTTGCTCTCGAAAACTCTGGCTTTTGTCATTTCTCTGTCGCACCCATGAAGATTTTCAAGAACCAGTGTTGTCGTGCTGGATTTGTGGAGAGAAAAATCAGATAATTCAAAATAGCATCAAGTGTTAGTCTGTTCTTGAACTCTTTTTTTATCCGATCATACAGTTTTTTCGCTCATGTACTTTGGGAAGAGTCAACTCCAGTCTAAGTCGGTTTCACGCGTACTTGTGCTGTACACATGAAATAAATAAATGTTGTCAGGTTTACTTTTAAAAAGTAGTTTTTGTATTTTGCGCAAATTGAGCTGACACGTTGTAATTTGAAAAACGGTTGAGAATTACTGAAAACAAACCTTGATGTTAAACGTAATGTTAAATATTTGAATGGAAACTGATTTTGTACACGCTTTAACCATAATTTGTTGTTGAATACAGTTGGTTCTAGTGAAGAGACATCCATGTAAAATAATAGCCAAGTCTTCTGAAGTTGAAAAATAAATTAGAAAAATGTTTGATATTCGGTGAAGCTGTGTTATTATCAAAAGTATGTGGGTGAACGTTTAAAACAACCTAATTTAAAAAATTGGTCGATTATACCTGCATTTCCAAAAAAAAATTGACTGGGAGGAGTTTAAAGAGAATTTTTGCGTGAGACAAATAACATCATGGACAAACATGCTTTCACCCCATGCAGCAGAAATATTATTTTTTCTAATCAACAAAACTTTCCTGTGGTTACACACCTGTGCTACTACTTATTTACCAAATATGTGTTGTATCAAGTTTCTGTTTCCTTTTTTAGCACAAACTTTGGTTCTCTTGTTGAGCTCGAAACCTCGTATTGTTCCCAGTTACAGAGGTGTCAAAGTACGTGCTTGTTCACACTTTTCAACAATGTTTCTTTGACACACATTTAGTCGTTCTGCTTTTCAACAGTGAAATAAGATGCTCGCGAATGTCGAGACTTGCAGCGTCCATGTATTTCCCACGAATCTCAATTGCGAAACAAAACTAGAACTCTTTGAAAGAGAAGATTCTGCAAAGGCTTCGCCGGGAATTTTGAATCGTTATCAATTTAAAGCAACACTTCTTTTTTGTCAGTTGTTTGAACTGTGAGCCCCTTACCGTCAGAAATAACTTATGCCATTGCTAATTTTTCCGCAGAAAACCGAGAGTGGTCGGCGATCTGTTCAACGCTTCGCATAAAAACATTTGCATTTCCGACACGAATTTCCTGGTTATTAACTACTATGTATAGATTGATAAAATGTCAGTTTGATTCAAGATAATATTTGCCAACTTTGGAATCATGAATGACTGAAAATTTTCAATCAGAATTAAAAAGGTGATTTTGCCTGTTAAACAATGTACTATATAATCTGCACATAATATTGTCTCACAAAAGTTCTCGGTGATGAATAAATGTGAACAGAAATGAAAAAACGAAAGTTTTTGCAACGAATGGGAAAATATGAACTATGTTTTAGATTTTGCAAAAAATGTTCCACAAAAATCGCGATAAGAAACCTTCTGGTTTTTAGTTTCCACACATACAATAATAAGTTGATGAGCCAGACAAACCGCTTTTTATTCAGTACAGCGTTCTGGTGCTTTTATCATTAATTTCAGCGTTTTTTTACTTTATACGAGATTTGCCTGTTTTTTTCTTCTGGAAACTGTGACGCGTTTTAAACCATTATTCACTGAACTAACAGCAAAAAAATCCTTCCTTGATCTTTTAAAGCTGCGGCATCTCGAGATGTTCATCGCAATTGGAAGAACGCTGCAATTGTTTTTCAACATTCTTTATGACCAATAATCACCTTTTTATTGATTCTTTTTTATTAACGGTGCAGTTTTTCCTTGGTATTTCCACTTCCACCCGTTCCCTTCAACGTCATCGTAGACATTTATACGGGGAACATAGGGGGGGACGGGTAACAGTGGAAATAGAAAGGAAAAAAACGCCTGTCAAACAAATGTAATTGAAGCGAAGTTTTCCACATGGTCATGAGCATTTTGCGAACAACTCAGGCGAGCATCAAAGTTTTCCCAACTTGGGAATAAAAACGTTAAAAAATCATCTCGTTCACTTTGGAATTCGGAGCTGTGGTTTGTTGAAATTGTGCGAACGCTAACAAAAATACAAACTCACAAAGTGAAACACATCATTCGTGTTTTTTGGCCATTGTTCGACCAATGCAAGTTGGGCACATGCAAATGGATGTAGCACTTTAGTGGAAGGAGAAAAAGCAATTGGTTGGACTGAGCTTTTACTACAAAAACCATATGATTACCTGCGAAGCTCTTTGTTGAAAGTTCTGTGTATCTCATTCAACTGCAACCAGTGCTTTGGTTGCACTTCGGGAGTTCTACAGTTTTCATTTTTTATTTGGAAAGGGCGAAATTCTTGTCAGGGTACGAAAATCGTTTTTTTGGGGGTCACAAATCTTCTTGAATAGATTATATTTGGATAAGGTTGTACGACTGGATATGCGTATTGTTACGTTAAATTAAAAAGATTGCCGATGGATTTAAACCCTTCACCTTTGTGCAGACTAGTTAGTCTTTCAAAGCAAATTCATTTTGGGCAATCAGTTATCAAATAATTTATTTTGAAGATATTTTTTTTTGGTTAAACAGAGCTATCGCTTGTGTAGCTTTAGCTCCTCTAGCGGTGCTAGGATGCTTAAAACCTTATCGTTGCCTTAAGTTCAAATTGCTGCCATTGCGTTCGGTGATGCGTGTGATCATGTGATGCATGTGACCGTTCAACCGGAGCATCTGGTCGTGATCCTTAATCAAACAAACCTTTGAAGGGACAATAGCCACTGTTACGTAATTATTATTTAACAAATGCAACGACCACTCAACAAATTGATTAATCTGCTTTTGGACGTTATAATGCATTTTCTTCAGAACAGTTCAGTTCAGTTTATTTATGCATCCCGACCAAGCACGGAATACTTCATCAGGAATACAGGGACAGGAAGCGACGGCCGTAGCTGTCATTTACGTCACTGCCCCCACAAGTTCACGCAAGACAACAAAATACAAATGAA
>JGI24158J21664_10000948_pt1 | contig 30187 bp, 20 predicted proteins | sample Ectturendosymbi3_FD_21664 | JGI IMG/M metagenome (IMG submission 21664)
TGGAACACTAGTCAAACTTATCAAATTTCCTGCGGAACACCTGACGATCTTTCACGGAACATTAGTTTTCCGCGGAACACCGGTTGAAAATCACTGCGCTAGTCTATACTTTCGGACGTTATGACCAAACTGACTTAATGTTTTTCGGTCATTTGAAATAAATTTGGTTTATGACCGAAAAAGAACTAGAGCCAAACAAAAGTGTTTTTCACAACCCAACATATGTGTATAACACAACCATAACTGCCACCAATCAAGGTCTCGCAATATGGGGTCTTTCTAGCTTAGTAGGACAGCTTAAGATTCAAGGCAGAACTTATCAAATCTGAATGATTCAACCAAAGTCATTGAACTTGCACAATATCGTGTAAAATGAAGGGATGAACTTTGATTGATGGAATCAACATTTTGCAGACCGAACGCAGTGGATAACAACAAGAGAGTTTTCCAATAACACTCAAGCCGCCGGTTGGAGTACTGGCTTCTGACATTGTCCTGCTTCACGTCAGCCCGGTGCCCATCCTGGAGAAGTGAGCTGAAATATGAGTCACTTGACGGGTTTACGACGGTGGCCGTCACTCAGAGCGCAACTCACGACTGGGAAACTGCCGTGCGTCATTGCTTAACGTGAAAACAAAGGGCATTGTCAGGAGGCCTGAACACACTTCAGGCGAGAAAACTGCGAGAACAAATATTAATATGTGACCAACTCTTTAACTCCGTAAAGGCGTGTGGAACGACCATCCCGCAAACGACAGGAGAACGCAAAGTCTCTTATCTTAGTTGCTGTTATTGGATATGGAACCAACCGAGACAGCATCCCCTTGCTCTGGGGCCAGCGGTCACTTTGTTAGCTTACGTCATAAAAAAGTAGCGAAGAGTGTAGGACAATGTACTTACGGAGTGACGACATGCGACCAGACGCTGTTGAAGAAGTCCATTGAGTCAGGCTGTCTGTTGCGGCTCCCGTTCTGCATAGCTGACGAATCCGGCTTTTCTAAAATATTTGCAAAAAAGGATTATGAGTGCAAACACATACTCTGAAAAACAATGTCAAATCCCAGCTGAGGCTGAGCATGGGTCCAGTTCGATGCGTTAATTCGCGCCTCTGGAATGTGTTAATAGCCTTAAAGCCAGTAGCGACACAACATTATTTCTTGCGCAGTGTTGAGTATCATCGTCAATGACGGGATAGACAATAGTAGTGAAGCCATTGGTGGCGATTTTGATCAGATCGGGGATCAAACGGATTTTTGCTACAGCAATGTAAAGCTGCCACTGGGTACGGTGCACTGCTATGGTTAACATCAATGGAAATGGCTTGGCAGACTGTTCGATTTTGTAGACAGGTGGGCTTTGGCGTTAAAAGCACCCCAACAGCGGGAAAGCACCTAACTTTTCAACAAACCCACTCTTCAGAAAATGTGAAACACTATCTACGCACATAAATTTCACAAGTTTTATCTTATCTAGCATTCGAATGCCGATCCAATCATAAACAATTGTTCTTGAATAACTTAGAAATCTGACGAATGAGCAAACAGCAGATATCACGTCTGCGAGAAACAAGCATGGTTGTTCCCTACTCACGCGTGTGTTGCCAAGAGTAACTGTTACGGGCGCTGCTGGCGGAGAGAGGCAGAGTTTGAGTGTCGGCGGCCTTTCCTTTGCAGAAGGGAAATAGGGATCTCCGGAGCGGTACCGACGGCACACAGCTGCTCATTAGGCTTGAGCAAGACAAACGAGCTTGGCCGCAGTGCGGACGCGCTGCGGTAAACCCAGAAGACTTGAACCGATCGCGAGCGGCACCGCCGAGATCTTCGGAATGATTTTCGAGACTGAAGTAGCCGCCGTCGACTGTGGGATCAACGCGATAATCGCGCGGTGACTCTTTTTTGATTGGAGTCACGTGGTTTAAGACGTCAAGATTCATTTTTGCAGCGATGCGTCCAGCGGTCAACGCAGCGCACGATGCGAGCTTCGAACGCGGTAGGTCCAAGAACAGTTATTCTACTATACGGCAAGAAATTCGGCAACTTTAGTTAAACCCTGGCTGAGAAAAAAGCAGGAAGTAAACTTCAAAGCTGACGGTCATCGACGGAAGACGAATTCAGGGCGGATACCCGCTGTAGGCTCCAACAGGTATACTCAGAGAGACGCTACTTAAAGCAGCGCTGCGGTGTTAGAAACGGCTGGTCAAGATCAGCTTTTCGCAGCAGCTAGATCAGTGATCAGCTGTCAGATCAGGCTTTTTAGATTTTTCTGCAAAGACATTTGCAGCCTTCGTACAGACACCAATGAAACAGCTCTCGCATTTCCCCCGCACGCTCTCTTCTTTCATTCACACTGTTTCTGTAATAATCTGCATTGCAATTGCATATTCATGTTTCAAACAACAAGAGCATGGTTCAAAATGTAAACTGTAATTCCTCTTTTCGTCAACACAATGCAAAAAACTGTGCCCTTCATTAAATTCTTGTCTAGTTTGAAAATGAACTTGCCAAGCTTTGGATGGCCCGTACATCACCTGTTTGTTTATTCTACAATGTTGTTGAAGTCAAGATCACGCGACTCATTGGGTCGGTCACTGCAGATTAATTTGTTGTAAGTGATTCTATTCTCCGTAAGTGAAAGCTGAAATGTTCAAATATTATCGCTGGTGCTTTTATCTGCATTCGTAACTTCAAACATTGATTTCTGCTTGACCCTTGTGTCGAGCTCCGACTAACACACATTTGATGCAATGCATTTTCGCGTGTTATGCACTAAAACGCCAGCAACCTGGACGTTCTCATCCTGCCAACATCAGCCCATGCCATGCAGTGGCTCGTCCAACTGAACTTTTTCACCAGCACAAGACTGCACATACAGACTATTTTTCACTGCACACCATCCTTCACGCTGCGCTTCTTATTTGCACGTGTTTTTGCGGCGCACTGCTATCGATCTATCTGCGAACAAACACTCTTCGCCCACGATACTAACTACAGTAGAAATATACATCCTTCACTCTGTGTCAATGCAAACTGCCACGTGAGCTACAATACGACCAAAATGTCTGGACCAAATCATCGAAAGCCGCGTGGCTGTTTGACCAGGGATTAAATGAATATGGCGGTCGGCCTCGCATATTGCCGAATTTTTGTTTGTCCAGATTTTCGACTTAAGAGGGGAGGGTCTGGTTTGGATAAGCAAGTGCTTAAGAGCAAGGAAAGAAGCAACAAGACGTTCTTGGAGCGAGAAAGAGAAATTCCAGAGGGTCTAAATCCTCTGGATCATCCTGTCTATTGACATTGCTAACTTTCTTTACCTCCTGGTCACGACAACGTACTTTCCTGTCAGCACAGGGCTCGTAAACTTTACGACCAGCGTTACTTCCAAAGAAAAATCACGCCCGTAAATGAACGTGCAACTTTTCAAGCCTGAAAGGAGTGGATTGGCTTAGCGACAAGAGTGTTTGCAAAATGTGAAGTGCTGGAGGATTCAGTGATACATAAGCGGCACGCCGATCTCACCTAAGACAATTAACGACGCAGATGCGAGGTAAATTAGATAACTAACATTCAAGCAAGAGTAAGTGACATCGACGAACTGTTTGGACACGCTGGGTTCGCCACTTGAAGTCACCTTGGATCTTCTTCCGTGATGTCATGAGCAAAAAATAGGGAGAGTAATTTTAACTATGCTGATTTGAGCAGCCAACCACACACAACCCGCAAGAAATCGCTTGGAATATTTTATAGTACATGTTTGTGAACGAACAACCAGAAACAAATTGAATTCAGAAAAATCGAGTTGCTGATCAAAACTAGGGACGTTCAAGGTTGTGAGCTACGTTCAGGTGTGACCAACACTTGCTCATCCCGATGCAATGCACTGCTTAATGAGCAGATCTACGTACGGGTTTCACATTTCCCGGTCTCGAAAGGGAAATAACCGCGGTTTACTGCAAGGTCATCATAGTCGAGTGTCACTGTTGCTTTTAGAAAGTTTGCAAACCTCTCGCAATAAAGTGGACTACTAGGAAAGAATGGATGCACCAAAAAGCGAGGGAACTTGACGTAGGCAAATGTTGACGTAAATATACTAGATTTAAATTATTCACCATAATAAGAGCATTGGCTAATGTTTGCTTGGGCCAGTCTGGTTTCAATCTCTTTTAGCTTCAGCTCTAATGTTCGTAACTGCAACAGTTACGGCTCCTGGACAAGCTCTGCTAAACCAAGCTGGATTAACAAGACAACCTATTCGTAGTAGCGCATGCTTCATTAATTACATTACCCAGGTGCTCAGTGTTGTTGGTTGTTTTCGTGAGCTAAACGTTTTCTGGCAATCTAATAAGTTTTTCTTTGCTTCTTTGGCTTGCTGCTTATACCCTGTTATTATTCACGACCGTCCATAGAACACCTGACGTACTCGTACACTTTCGTACACTTCAATGCAGCGTTATTTCTTCGTGAACTACGTCGCCATGCATTACACAATGCGTTTTAGGGCCAAAATATTTTCTCGCTGGTAAACATCCCAGCCTGGTGTGAAGGAGGATTTCATTTTTTACCGTTTAAATGTAATCGTTTCGTTGTTTTGGCAGGTTTCAGTCAAATGTCACATTTGCGAAACTTGACAGAAATAAGGAGTCAGCAGCCAAAATATACGGTTCAAATGAGCAAATTCATGGCAAAAAAGCTTTCGGCAGGTGTTGGTTTGCGTCTTCGTTAACTATCGGGAAACCCACGCTTGTCATAGCGTCTCAGCAATTCAAAAAAGGCTTTTTGTTTAGATCGGAATAAAATTGAAGTCGTACTTTTTTTTCTTGTTCGCTCAAGTCTCAACAGCATTAAAACGTGGATGCCATTCGCATATTACGAAAAAGTAATAGATTTCGGCATTAATTAATAATTAACTTCGGCATAAGGAAAAAGACACAGCACGCTGGAGAGATCGTCCAACAGCCTATAGCAAGTGGATAGACCTGGCAGATGAAATAATCTTTTAAAAGTAAATCTGGACAGAAATTTCTTTACAAGTGCCTAGATCTATCGCTCTGTTCGACAGAACTGTGATCTTACCCGTCAACTTCTCAGATGGTAAAACCGCAAATAAAATTATGGAGCACAAAAGCAACACTAAACCATGCAGCCGTGTCCGCGCCGAAGCATTGACTTCCATGAAAAGTTGATATCAAAATCGACGACCGCCAAAGTAGCGCTAAATTGCCAGCACTTGCCAGAAGCTTTGAAAGTGGACTATTTAGTCGCGTTTTCATGTGCTTAGGCTGACATAAGTAGGCAAAAACAAATAGCAATCTGCACATTGTGAACGATGCGACGCGTGATGGGCTCGTCAAAAACTTCTTTATCTCACAAATCCAGCTGTTTGTCTGCGTGTGGCAGTTAAAATCTCATCGTGAAGCAGCGATAAACGCCTCACCGCGTGTCGCTAGTCGAGCACAGAGACGTCGAAACCTGCAGTTTCCAGCGAACTCAGTTCGTCGAAGTTTGGGCAGAAGCCAAACTTGAAGACGACATCCGTCTTTCTAAGCAAAAGTAAAATGTTGGCGATGGCGGAAGAAACGATTGACGGCGCAGCCCAAGCTGTGATGGATTACCGGGATCGCTTATTTATGCGATGAAAAAGGCGGAGTCAGCATCGCGCTGAGCCGCCAACGATCTGTGAAGTACAGGGTTGAGAGAAAAACAACAGTGGGATTATCGGAAGAAAAGAGGGCTTGAAATCGCACCAGAGTAGACAGGTCACCAACTGCGCTTAACTTAATTGCCTGTCCAGTCCCACAAACGGGCAACTGATTACAGTGTCATTTGTATGTCTTCCCAAAACAGCGGCTACTGGATATTCGCTGATGCTAAAGCTCGGCGCTGTTTTCACGGCCAAGGAACATCCAGAGCAGCTTATGCCACGTACTCTTAGTTACAATGCATTGCTAGGTATTTTTTTCGGTCATAGGCCAAATTTTTTTTGAGGCTGAAAAAAATTAAGTAGTCAAATCGGTCATAACATCCGAAAATATGGACATGTGAACACTGCTACGGCGAGTTTAAACAATATTTTGAGATAAATGACCGGAAGATCTCAGCGAAAAATCACGGATGCGTTGCACAATTACAGTTGTGGATACGATCGCAAGCTCAGTATTTTATAAGTTGCTGGCGAGTGCACGAATGCGGAGACCGGAGAAACCTGAAGTCAACTCAAAGGCCTGGTGACAAGCACAATATCTTGTGGCAAGCCGTCATAAACGTTTAAAAAAAACATGCAATAGCAAGACCCTAATTCAGAAGTAAAATTATTTACGGAAACAAGCAAGCAATAAACCGCATTTGCATCATATCCAAGTCACTCATTTTTTTCCTATTTCAAAATAACCAACTAGCTATACAAATAGTTAAAGTGTTAAGCTTAATCCAATGGTAATTCTTGTTTGAATTACGAAATTTTGGTCGATTTTCGCAACAGATGTTGTGATTCAGCTACTTTTTCTGACTGTGGTATATACGCTGGGAAACACGAACTTAAAACAATTTCAGAAACACTTCGATTTAGTTCACACACGTGATTCAAAACACTAGCTCGCGATAACTGAACAGAAAACGTTTGTCCAAAAAGCATATGATTTAACAACGATTACCGCACAATATCAAGTTTTTTCAAAAAGCTCTCAAAATTCTACCATAAAGGTCGTGAACTCACAATGGGCGCGTTGGGGTCTACGATGGCAACAAGCATAATTTTAAGCTGAAGTCTACGACACCGCTCGTTGCCAGTTTGCTAAAATTTTAATTACAGTAAAACTTGCAGTGACTCAACAAAGTGATAGGCAACACCGCTTTTACACAAACCAGTAGGTCGGCCTCCATAGCGTTTGTAGCAGCCTGTAACTGTTCCGCAATTTATTGATCGCAAACACCAGCATGCTTTTCTGCAAGCCTTGGTAATGTCGTAAAGAGCTTTGCCATCAAAAGCGTGCGTACATTACATTGAGGAAAAGCAAATACTTCACAGGGCAATGTCAAAGGGAACTATTCTGGAAGTATATGTAAAAGTGCACAACAAAAACAAGCAAAACAGTGCAAAGGTGATTAGGGTCTTAACTGTACTAACCGCATTTTCACATACCTAGTTTTCCTAGACTTGAGACTAGCCCAGAGAGTTAGGGACATGCCTAATGCACACTACGTTCATTCCTGTCACGTCGTGAAAAAAAGTAATACTACAAACAAAAAAGCAACTATTCACGCTGGGCATCATCCTGATCACAACACAAACCTTGAGTCAACTGGAGTGCACAAGCAAACTAAAGCATGAAATTATTGCATTAAATGTTTTAATAGAAATCAAAATGGTTTTAATAACGTTTTACCGAAGCCACACAAGTAGTTGCTAACGTGTGGAAGTTGGTTTGCATACATCGTGCGCATTTCCGCCAACCGTGCATATTTGCTTCATTCCCTATAAATCAGTGATTCTCGACGTCGCCCAGGTGGGCCACCAGTGGTCTGACTGGAATTTCTAGTGGTCCACAAAGAGTTCCATAAATCCTTGACTGAATATGCCCTGAGTTCACTGACCTATGTGTATGTGCAATACAGCTTCGACTACTTGTTCATGAGGTGTCAGCATAGCGAAGTGGTCCATCGGACATTTTTAAAGAGGTCTATGGGCCAAAAGGTTGAGAAGCACGGCTATAAATCAAATATAACACCACCTTCGTGCTATCCACCGAAGACACAAAAAAAGGCAGTGTGGCAGGAATATACAAATGGTAATGGTTATGTTAGGGAAAGCTGCAAAAAGGCGGTTTATTTCATCGGTTTATGAAGCACAAATATTGCCAGTAAAAATAGGTGCTTCGATAAAGAAAAAACGTTTGGGATACACTTCAATTTTGAGCAAAGTCAACTATGTTCTGTCAATGTAGATGAGAGAAGACTATCGTTTCTGGTCTGGCGCCAATGATAATAAACGGACATTAAACTTCAGCTAATATGCCACGGGCGAGCAAGTCATATCATTCAGCTTTATTTAGTTCCAACATCAAATAAATGAAATATATTAGAGGCCACACAACCAATAAAAATTACACAAAATGAAACTAAATGGCGGTGGCAAACTGTGCAACTCTTTTCAAAACGCTAAGAAAATCACACCGAAATGGTGCGATTTGACACAAGACGCCATTGTTGTCTTTATATCGCCCCCTAACGGCAAGTCCTGGAAAAAATGCCTCCGTTGCAAAAAAAACTTTCACAGCCCAGTTGAGGGCAGGCTTTCACAAAAACATTACCTGATCGATGGCATTCACCACGCGATTCACGATCAAGCAAAGGATGAAATGGTAGAAAAACTTTCCACCATTGTTTTAAAGCTGCTGCAAATGTTTCAATCGTTTGTTTTTATTCTTTGTTTGGATTCGGCCTTGAAGTAATTCAGTTCCGCCAGACCAGGTGGGTGTTCAGAGAGAACTTATGTCAACGGTTTGTTTGACTTTTTTTAAAGGAAAAATCGCATACTGTCAACATTTGCGTAACCAAAGTGTTGAAGCATTACTATCTGGCGATTCAGTACAACCTTTACACTTTTACAGTAACAGAACAAGCTTGCTCAGATGCTACATGGCTTACACGAACACACCTCTACTACAGTACTTCGGTTACGAGCCTACTTCTACATGAACCGATAATGCAGCGCAGTTAGACAATGCGCTTTTGGCTACTCAGTCATCAGTACTTTTTAACAAAAATTTTTCATGTGAATTAATCATAGGGATTATGGTTTATTATGAAATGCACAGTGAAGAAGCACCCGACTGCCATCTTTAGAAAACACTGCTTCTCAGAAGTTTTATAATAATTCGTCAGAAAAACGCAAACTTGCAGAACAAGCATTGTAAACTTTTCTGAAGCTTTAGGCGATATTACGATCCTCTCTACCTTTATCAGTGCCTAGTAACTTTGAATCCATGCACCGACGCCAATTCCAGGTCAGGTCGAAAGTTGTTCTACTACGGTTGCAGTCAGCCATAGAGAAAATCTATTCTACACTAGCAAAACGCCCAAATCATACACTAAGTTCACTTCAGACCAAGAAGCCACCAAATCAACGGAAAACAAAACCAAAGCATCTAACCCTACTGTTTACAAACTAAATGTGATCGTGAAAAATCCATTCACTGACTGAAATGAAAAATCTGCTTTGAGCAAGCGCTTGCGCAGCTCAAATGCTGTTGCAATATCATAGCATGTGACAATCCGCGCGTTTGTACAACGCCGCTGACACATGTAGCGGTTTGCTTTGTTATGTCTCCAAGCTTCAAGGTGGGTTGCTTTACTCTACATATCTTCACTAATGTTTATTACTAGTTATCCCACGGCAGTGACAGTAAAAGTAAGTTAAATCGAACAAAGCAAAATCATCAACAGCATCGGCCACGCTCACAAAAAGCGTTAACTCAGGCGGAACTAGTTCTACTGTACTAGAAAATCAACGATTTCGCTTACCTGTTTTCAGAAGCAGCAATGCGAGCAGACTGAATGTTGTCAAGTAGCAAGCAGTTGTCAGAGCGCACAGCAAACTACTTTCAAAATGCTACCTTTGCAACCATTCTAGAAAAACACAATAAGGTTGCGCTGTTAACGCTGGGCTGTTGATTGACGACATATAAAGTCACATGTTAGCAATTTCTAAAACTCCTACAGTGACAGACCATCACTTGCCTGAGGCAGTGGCGCGAAACAAATGCTGATGCTGTTATTCCCTGCAGGCTTACTCGCTGATGAAGACATTACCACAAGCTGCATCTCTCTCTTTGCTCAAAAACAAGTTCCTCGTAGTTTGCAGGGAATGAAGTTATTTGTACACTAAATGTTAGCATTCTTTTTCACAGTCACATAATTACTGGCAATGTTCAATTTTTTTATATTTTGAATAACCACACAAATTCAATTTATGGTGACTTCTGAATTATCGCACAAGGTAGATGACATAAAACATCATTAGTTCAGGAAAATTATCTTCAGTCACTCATTTAATGCATTTTTTAAAATCATGTAAAGTTTACTTTTGTCTGCTCAACCTGCTAATGGCATTGATAAATCCCTCACTTCAGCAGATGTAAACTTCAAAGCCCATTTCAGCTAGCTACTATCAGAACTTCCTTAATTTCATCTACAACAAAGCACGGTAACTGAAAAAAAGAAAATCGAACGACTTCATTTAAATTGAAGCAATTTCAGCAGCATCATATATATGGTTAGCCACACAGGGAAAACAATCCGAATGCTTGGAGAAACGGGAGGTATGAGTTTATTATTGTTTTTATACAACATGTCCAAATGTGGACCAAAATGCCATCGACACTTAGAAACGTTTAGATCAATCTAGCAGAACAACAACCAGTGGAAAAACTAGGTGCTATGTAGCAAACGGTAGTTTTTACATCACACATACTTTTTTTAATTCTGAACTTGGTTGGATTAAAGGTAAAACCTCCAGAGGCTACTACAAAATTAAATTACACACAGCCAAAAATAACAAAAATCTTATATTCAAGTTTTTCTCCCAAAAGGTTGGATTATTTTTAGTGCATAATTTCATGGCAAGTTGTTTTTCCGTCCCTCTTGTTATAATTATTCATAACAGCATAAGCCTAAGCAAAAGAGCCAAGTGCGCATACTGGCAAAAACTAAAATTTGTTTGTCTACATATAAAAATAACAAAGTCAAGTTCAGCATTCGTTTGAAAGTAATGCAACTAACATGATGAGTTTCTAAAAAAATGTTTGCCTCATGTTGAAGTTTAAGAGTGAGCTTTAAATGAATTTGTCCAGAAGCATGCAGGTAAACACAAACAAAACAAGTGGTCCCATTTGGAAACGCACCAAATGTTTCACTGTTTTTGAGTATTTACAGCCTATTTTTAAAACACCTTGCAATCACTAATGCTGTTATACAAGCATTGCGAGTGGCAAGAACATGTGGGTGATGTTCACTTTACTACGTGATCTACAGAAGATAGGAGACTAGAACAGATGGATTCGTTACAATGGCCAAAATATTAGCAGACAAACCTTGAGTTCAGTTTGGAAACATATCAAAATGTCTTCCCACATGTAATACACTGATAATAATGTGAGCTTACTGCAATCTAAATTTGACCATTTGGTTGAGAGCAAAAAAGTTAAGTTCCAGACATGAATAAGTGATATCTTGTGCAGTTACTGTAACCAGCATTTTTAAGCAGTCTTTCTTAATCAAGAATTTCACAACTTAGCATGCGGTTGGGATACATTAACTGGTATCTCATTTCAACCATCTTACATAACAAGACCGATTCCAAACAACTCTCAGCAAATTTCAAACATTTTATTACAGTCTTTTTCCAGATACCATTTTATAAATATCAGGCTTTTGCTTGCTTAGCAAAATATCATAAGCATTCCACAATGTGTGTAGCATTGGGCACGAAAGTCAGAGCATGATTAACAAAAAGATTATTGAAAAACCTGCATCTGACAAACTACAGATTTTTGTCCTACAAATTTACAGCATTGGTGGTATTGTACAAGTGGTATGAACTCACGAACAACGAACAATTTCATTAGCTTCAAAAATTAACTACAAGTAAGGTGCAGTAATAACACAACTCAGTGAAACAGCCAGGCAACCACATAGATGCACAATATTAATCATATAACAGCTACACACAAACCACTTCAAAAACTGAAACATTCAAGCAAAAATAAGGCTAATCATAAAAAAATACACCGTTTCTGGAACAAGCTTGAGTCAAAGAGCCTTTCAAAAGGAAGCAGTGGGTCTAGTTACTGACATTTTCCGTGAATATCAAATTTCCATTTCGAGCCATGCTGATTGTATGGGCACTAGCAGTGCTTACAAGCTAGTTATTCTCACCCAGCGTTAAATGCTGTAGAATTTTACCAGTAAACATATTTTGATAAATCTGAACTCAAAGTTCAAGCTACTGTTTCACTTGCTGAATTATTTGCTGAATAACAAAAAACAGAAAAAAACACGTTGGCAACTTCTTCACTTTACAAAAAAAACATTTTCAGCATTGTCAACAACAGCAGAAATATATAAGAATGGCTTTGATAGTAACACACACACTGTGATTTCTTCCATGAAAGGTACAGTGAAAGCCCCAGAAATTTGAACTTATGAAATTGATTGAACAAACAACCGTAGGACACTGGATGAAGGTGGTAACAGATTGTTTAAGCAGCTTTTGACTGCGATCACCGTATATAACTCAAATGATGGAAATCAACATTTATAATCAAAGAACTCCTGAAAACAAAACTTACACTAACACCCCTACTGCTTAAGTCACTAAGTGATAAATGGCATTTTTCGCATGGACTTTGAGCAAACATTACATGTGGGTGACTTTTCAAGAAGTGCTTTGCAAATAAGATCTGCATACAAATAATTTCACAGTGAATCGATTTATAAGATTTGCTGGACTGTTTGCTGCTTACTGCTTGCTTTGATACTATGTTGATGCAAATTTAATCTGCAACATATTTTTCAACCATTTTATTTGTATATGCTAGTATTAATTTAACAAAAAGAAGCATAAATCAAAAACAGTGAACCTGACCGCCACGTTTAAAATGTGAAGCTCAGTGTATGTTAGCAAATTGAAATCTTACTAAGCTCATCATTGAGGTAAATGCTTTACAGAGAGCTACTTTTCTCAACTTCAAAAAATCAACTAAATCACAATTTCCACCCAGAAAGGGATATACCATAGTATGGGTATTGGGTATTAATCTCAACGTTTCTGATAGCTTGTCATCAAATGCAATCACGCTCTCTACCATAGACCACATGAGTTGTGCAACGTAAATCAAAGACTTTTCACAGACAATCAAAAGCTTAACAGTACTGTATCTGTATAACTTGCACACAGCATGTATTTTGACGAAAGAGCTGATCCACAAAAACAATACTATTTCTAAGATCAGAAAATAATCTGCATGTTGTGCATTTTAATCAAAAGACTAAGCTGCCGAGCAAAAACTTCTTGATTGGTGACTAATAAACAACATGTACTTACAATAGTCTTAGTCATGCTAAAATCATTATGGTAAAACGAAACAAGTATTGCTACTCCTAAGCAAAACACCGCTTCAATTTTTAGAAGTCATTTGCTACTGAGAAATAACAAGTGACTCAACCAGTAAAGCGACATGTTTTCATGCAAAACACCTGGACACGTGTGCAGTATTAGTAGCAACATGAATCTTAGTGCAAACATTCCATAACTGATTGAAATCATATAGCATACCAGCACAAATTCTGTACATTCCTCAACAAAAACCCAAATGTAACTTCAAACATGGCAAGTCAGCATTAGTTTTAAAAATGATGGCAGGCAAAGTGGAATGGCACAGCCACAGATTAACTCAATCAAAGGCAGAACAATTTCAACATTCAAAGCAAAATAACTGAAATAGCAGACACTTTGATTTGTAACCTTTGCTCTAAAACAATATTCTTCAAAGGAATATCGAATCTTCAGAGGTGAGTCATATGAAACGAAAATAAACTTAAAAACCACATCTTGTCAGTAACACAAATTAGCTACTGAATTATCTAGAAGTATACAACAGAGTCAGAACGAAAACATAACAGCACAGGTGAACAACTAACTCAATCTGACAGCTGGACTGTCAACACGAGAATGCAACACAAGACCATACAATGCAATGTGATGCAACTAGCAACGGCGACACACAATTGTAAATAATCAAGAACAACACACTTACCAAAATGCTAATGTTATTGAACAATTTGAAATTCATCATTTGAATGTAATGTTCACAACAAATCTGAGTCAGAAAGTTTGACCTTTCAGAAGGAATCAATGGGTCTAGTTACTGATGTTTTCAAACAATCTTAAGTTTCTATTTTGAGCCATGTTATTATATGGGCACTATCAGTGTGTACTAGTTAAATCTAACCCAGCGTTAAAAGCTATATAATTTTACCAGTCAACATATTTTGACAAATCTGAACTCAAAGTTCAAGCTACTGTTTCACTTGTTTTCTGTGCTGAGTGACAAAAAACAGAAACACATATATATGTTGGCAACTTCTTCATTTTGCACAAATAACACCTTATCTTTGGCAATAACATCAGAAACATAAAAAATGGCTTTGATACTAGCACACACATTTTTATTCCTTCCATGAAAGACACAGTGAAAGGCCCAGAATTTTAACTTATGAAATTAATTGAACAAAAATCACATGACATTCAATTAAGGTGGTAGCAAATTTTTTAAACACTTCCATATTTTTGAAGCAGCTTTTGACTGCAGTCACCATAACTCAAAATGATGGTAGTCAATATGCACAAAAAAGAACTGAACACAAAACTTGCACGAAAACTACTATATAGCATTTTTTCATATCACATAATATATGCAGTCAGGATGCTTAGCCAAGTTATTTATACATTTCTAACAGCTTGTCATATCATGCAATTATGCTCCATGGAGCATGTAAGTTGTGCAACGTAAATCTTAAGCTTTTTAGGAACAATCAAAAGCTCATATACCAGATCTGTAAATTTTCGCACAGCTTGCATTTCGACAAAAGAGTTACCGCACAAAAACAATAGTAGATCTAAAATCAGAAAATATCTGGATGCTGTTTATTTTAATCAAAGGACTCAGCTGCCGAGCAAAAACCTTTCTCAAGTGGTGACTAATTACTTACAAGTCTTAGTCATGCTAAAATCAACAAGGTAAAACGAAACAAGCATTACTATTTCTAAGCCGCCAAATACCACTTCAGTTTTTAGAAACCATTCGCTACTGAGAAACAGCAAGTGACTCAGCCAGTAAAGTAACATGTTTTCATGCAAAACATCTGGATATGTCTGCAGCAGTGTATATTAGTAGCAACATAAAGCTTGCTGTGAAAAACATTCCATAACATGTTGAAATCATATAACAGGGATGGTCAAACTACTGCTAGCGAGCCACATGCAGCTCTTCGAACGTTTGCATGCAGCTCTTGGAACCTTTGCATGCGGCTCTTGGAACCTTTGCATGCAGCTCTTTGAGCTTTCTGATAAATATATGTTTGTTTATCATATTTTATTTTTATTGTGAAGTGTAGAAATATTGTGGTACTGTGGTAGCTAGCATGCTATACAGTGTTACTTTTGCAAGTCGTTCCAAAAAGAATTATAATGTCACAGAAGCTTAGACTGCAAATAAATGTTTTTAGTTGCGGCTCTTTGTAACTTGGTTGCGGCTCTTTGTAACTTGGGCTTAACAATATGTGGCCATTACCTAGAGCAGGTTTGGCCACCCCTGTTGTGATTACATACAATTCATTTTGCAGTAGTGATTTACACAAGAAATGAAATTCTAGCTTAAGGAAGTCTTGTAAACCACTTGGAACCTGACTCCATGAACAAAATTCCATAGCAGTGCAAAACACAACACCACAAGCAGCATTCTCCATTTGACATTTATTCTTAATAGTTTCACTCAGAGTTGCAATAGATTTTGCCTTTTGCTTGATTTCAGTGCTTTTGATGTTGTCAGAAAAATAACATAACATTAGGTTATTGCTTATATCAACAAACAAACAAGCCTCTAAAAAATAGTTGATTTTATCAAATGGTCAACTATTTCTACAGTTTGTATATTAATAAACCATGTACCTAAAACAAATTTCTACATGAAAACAAAACTAGACGAAAGTTTTACAAACCAGAAGGAAGATTCATAACTGATTTGTACAATGATTTCAGCAGGAATGTTGCACTTGCAAATGATTCACTCCATCGCCACAAGAACATAACAAGTTGCTAAAATTTAATCACAATGCTATAAAAACTTTTTAAAGTAGAATTGCATTCACAAAATTTATTATATGGTAGGAATGTTAATCAAATTCCGTTAAAAAACTGCAACGCTTGTCATGTCACAGCAAAAAGTGTGAAGAAGCAACATCGACAATTTTCAGTTGCATTATTACATTTAGCAAAGATTACATAACAGCTGATTTGCTAAAAATGTGGTTTCAGAAAGCTTTATTTCAGTGTGTTCAAATTTATCCACTTATTGGTCAGCATTACATATTTCCTTAGGTAATGTCTGGAAGTAAGCTTGATATATGGATACACTAGTGTTTACTGTATTCATGTACCGGAAATGGCCAATCAAGCTACAGTACAACAGCAGGTTATACTCAATATCAAGTTTCTGCTTCCAACTAGTACACCAGAAATGTAGCCAGAACATATGCGCACTTACTGCAACTTGATTTACAGCTTGCAACTGATTAGAATTAGGATCATGTTCCATAGCTCCAGCAAACTTAACCAAACATATGGCGCCTTATTTTAGCAAGTTTCAGCACAAGTTCATCACTAACAATGTTTAACATCAGGCTTCAAGTTAGCCTATTTTAAGAAAATTGTAGTAAAAGATAAAGAGAAAATATTCCCTTCCCTTGATGTGCCCTAATGCAACTGAGCATTATGATTTTAACAGGAGCAAATATTTCCATAAAATTTTACTGTATGTGGCGATTTTGCAATAATTTGTGTCACTGCATCTCCTGCCTTTCATGAGGAACTCGTGAATGGCATGCGGATAGATATATATATTTTAGCTGCCACACACCATTGTCATCTGTCATGTGCAAATACTTGTTGAAAAAGTCTTTCAATTCTAGTAGGGCTGGTCTGGATTCTATGGCAAGCACACAAGTGAAAATTTTTTGAACATTTTCACATTGAATCAGAAGATAACACCTGCAGGTTGTCATATTGAAAGAAAAATCATTATATTCTAAATATAAACAATTGCAAAATGGGCAACATACGAAATTAATGTAGCAAACAAGATCCAAAATGACAAATACATTACTATTTTGACTAATAAAATAGGCTACCTCTTTTCTAGTTTGCTTCCCAGCTCATTATAGTTATAGTAATAATTTTTCAAAGAATTTCCAACATGTAAGACTCTGAAAGCTTTCTGTACTGTAGTATACAGACATGCAATGCACTTGTCAGTCAGCACACCACACACAAGCTTCTTTATATTGAAAAGCACATGAAAAGAAACAAACACAAAGACAACACACCAGCAACAAACCATATAATAACTCATTTATAAGAGCCAATACCGAGCAAGCAGTTGCAATTAAGAGACAAAAAGTAAAACAAAAATATGATACCATGCTGTAAAAAACAATGTATGCAAACAAAAAATGGAAAAGCAAGCAGTATACCCCAAAATTGATAATAACAAATGAAAGGGGATCATGATTCATGACAAACATGAATGAAATAATGATACATTTCAAGTGAACAACATATAATAAACACAAATATTAAATCATACACAAAATGTGTGGGCAATGTGTACACAACAAACATACAAAAAGCAAGAAGTGCTGTTGAAATATTTTGCTCCTCACAATGTTGGTCATGTGCAAACATCGATTCTGAAATGAGCTACTGCATGACTAACCATTTTTTGTGCTTTTGTGATTGACAATATAGTTGTGGTGCTGTCAAAGTGTTTTGCTCGTCTGCATGGTGGTCATGTGCAAAACCGATTCTGTAATGCACCACTGCATGGCTAACCATTTTTTGTGCTCTTGTGTCTATCTGTGATCGCGTCTGTATGAACCATGAGTCTGCAATAAACTACTATTATTATACACAATAATCATGTACATAACACATATGATGGTGAGCAAACAGCTGGAAAAGAGTTGAGGTATGTACAGGTGAACATGCACATACGTAGGAGAAGTAAGCAACAGTAGCAATAGGGGCAGAGAGCAACACAACAACCACTACATTACAGAACAAAGGCATGTAGCAAGGGCAAACCAAACAAATCCTGAAGAAGTAATACAATTACCCATGGACCATAGACAATCGAGTACCACAGATGCATGTATGTCCCACTGAGCACATAGGATCGCTAAATGAGGTTGAAGAAGCAAAGAACAAAAGCTGAGGTTGAAAAACTGTAAAAATACGATGACCTCCTTAATTAACAATTACAATTTTCAACCAGTCACAATTGAAACCACTGATGTCAGTTTCTCTTTTTTGAGTGGCCTCGCAAAGTAACTTGTTCGTATGTCTGGTGAACCTAGGGAGTGACAGTGGTTCCACCAGCGCCTGTCCCTGGCTGTGGTCAAAGGGAACACTGCCAACATATTGGCCTGTGTGAAGGTTCAATCTGATTTTGGTTGTCCCCAGTGTACTGCAAGGGTGGATCCAGGGGGGGGCAATTAGTGCGATGGCCCCCCTAAAACCTACTAAGTAACTTTATTCACCATAATTTTGTACAATTCCAAACACAATATCTGCTGTTTAAGGCCATTTTGCCACCCACTGTTTTGACACATAGGTGTTGTGAAGTACACTTCATCTCTCTTACATCAGCAAAGCTTTTATAAGACTTAACTACCAAATATTACTGAAATCGGCCCCCCTAACCTTACGGGCTGGATCAGCCTCTGGTGTACTGACCTTTATTTCTGCGAAAACATACCTTTCCTTTAATACATAGCTATTGCCTTCTGAATGTTCGTGCTTGCTGTAAGTTTTGTTGGCTCCTTGTGCAGTGTTACTTCACTTATTGTTACCTATCTCGACTATTGCATAGTCTATGATGATGCTATAACATTGTAATTTGATCTACTTCGCTTGGTTGGAACTGCTGAGGCTTTGATTTAAAAAAAGAGGCAAAGCAAGCCACAGATTAGTTCAACAGTAAACAGTAATGCAATATGTGTTGGGTAAAATAAAAAACAAAGTATATTTATATTCGACTTGAGAAGCACATGTGTTTACCATGTGCTCATGTAACACAGGCTCAAAAACGTTTGTAATCGTGCATAAGCTAAACCTAATGATGGATGTTACACTTATGTGTATTGAATTACAGGATAGCCTAGTAATAATGTACTAACATAAAAAAGACAAATAGAAAATTCAGAGCAGTGACAAAGGAAGCGAGAATACACAAACGTTAAATCATATACTACACAACATTCATTTTCATAACACAGTTGATGGTGGGCAAGCAATGCATGAAGAGTTATTGCAAGGGATATTGAAGGCAAGATATTAGTCTTGGCCTAATGCGGCAAACGCCAAAGATTCAAGATTTTAACTTAATGTGTCATAGACATGTCAAGCATCACACATTTCAAAGATTCAGGATTAATAGATATTAACAACTGAACTTTTCAGAAAGAAAATGATCAACCACAGCAGGTACAGGAGTCACTTTACCTAGGTAGGGTATAGGCTGCATTTTATTTTTTTTGGGGGCAAGAAATACTGCAGGCTAAGGTAGCCTGACTAGATTAATGGTTTATTGTTTCAGTGACTCAGCCAACAAGCAGAAGCACCATAAAAAAACATTACACTAAGCAAATCAACCATCAGCAAACATTTAGAGCAAATGAAAGTAGAAACAATAATGGCATAATACTGTAGCTGATCAGTGCAAACAAAGAGGGGCACTGTGTCATACAGGATTGGTGAAAGACCATCACCATGGCGGTCATCTAGTCAACTAACCCGGTTTATCACTTTTTGAAAAGTGTTGAACAACAACAGTTGGAGATCAAATAAGTACAATTTGGGAAACAAACAGAACATGGCGAATACAATAATCAGATGAAAGCAAATGCCTACTGTAGTATGTACAATGGTTTATTGTTTCATATGACTCAGCCAACAAACAAGAACACTCAGCGCTACAAGAAGCCATTGCACTGAGCAAACCAACTACAATAGTGAACATTAGAACAAATGAAAATGCAATGACGCAATGGTTGATCAGTGTAAACAAAAAGGGGTGCTGTTTGTGTCATATAGGATTGGTGAAGGACTACAGCGGTTATCTAGTCAACCAACCCTGTTTTTCAGTTTTTTACTGTTTGAGAAGTGTTGAAAAACAACATTTGAGTGAAATAAGCACAATTAGGAAAACAGCCAAACACAGAGCATGGAGAAGAAAATGGACAGATGAAAGGGCATGCCTATGTACGCAGATGAGTGGATCAAATTTATTTGAAGGAACTTAGTGTGGTTAAGAATATGTTTAAACAAAATATAAAAAGAAAAAAAGTAACAAAAACTAATTAATGAGGTACAGAAGAAAAACACAAAGCAAAAAAAAAAAAACTATGGAGTGTGCTTTCATGCTGAAAAGAATGGGATGTGCACAGGGAAGAAAAATGCAAAAAGTAACCTACACACAAAATACGCAGAATTACAAATTACATAATTTGGTTCTGGATAAGTGAAATGTTGCAAAGGTTCATAATTGTGTATCTTTATCATGTAGGAAGTGTTTCTTCAGTTTCCATTTAAAGGTAAACGTGGTTGAAGATTTAATATCATTTGGTATTGAAGACCACACTTTTGGGCCAACAAAGGTAAGGGAACATTTTCCTATGGAAGAGTTAACTCCAAGTAAAAATAGGTTGTTAGAGGTTGCTAGTCTTGTGGAGTGAGAATGAATTGAGCTGATTGGAATGAAATATGTGTGGATACAGAGATGAGTGGATCGAATTTAGGCTAGTTGCAGGAACTTGGTATGGTTAAGAATCTGTTTAAACAAAACATAAAAGTAGAAAAGCAAGAAAAGTAAAAAAAAAATAAATTAATGAGTTGCAAAAGAAAAAGAAAGCTAAACAGCAAAAATATGGAGTGTACTTTCATGCCAAAAAGAATGGGATGTGCACAGGAAAAAAAAGACTACATTAGTTTACAACAAAAGAAAAACTGAGTTTTAACCTTCCTACATTTTCATCAAAGATAATTTTATAGCCTACTCATTTGGAAAACTAAGATGTGAATCCTCCGGTGAACCTCCTGGGAGAAATCAAAAAGCAGGTATGAAAATGAATGAATGAAAGCCTTGAAAGCCTAATTCATTCTGTAGTCACTATACAAACGCTATACAGTACACCATATTTGGAATACAATGGTAGTGGTTCACGATAATTGGAACTAAAGCAATTTTTTGAGGGGAATCAAAAAGACACCCAGTCCCAAACCTAAACCTGCATGTAAGTAACTAATTCTAATTGCTGCAGTGATACCAAGTTGTTTTGCAAAATCCAACAAATTTGAAAAACAAGCCCAAACTAGGTAATTTAACCCTAAAACTAGCCTAACATTCGTTTGTCAGCAAAATTCAACAAAACAAAAAAACAGCAGGAAAATCAAAACAAAAAGCAACGACGCAAATCCGAAAAAACAAGCCCAAAATGAGGAAATATTCACAAAAACACGCCTATATTGCCTTTAGCAGAAATTTGAAACAGCAAACAAAAGTGCCATAAAAGTTTAAAAATAAACAATCCGCAAAACAGAAATCTGCACAAAACAAGCCCAAAAAAGTAAGCAAACTCCAATCAAAACAAGCCCAAATACAAGCAACTCGCAAGGCTTCAAAAATCGTTTCTCTGTGAAAGGCGGAGCTCCGTAAATAGCGGTGCTTGGTTGCGGAGGTTTGATGACGTAACCGGTGTGGAAAAAAGTTGCGTTACAAAAGGAATAAACAGAAAAAAAGCAAAGGAAAATTATTTTGTTATTGTAAATTAATACGCGCTTCCCCCAAACACTTAATACATGGATGTTTGCGATGTTCAAAAATTTTATACATTCGCAACTGTTGAAACCAATTTTTTTGTTCCAGAACCGTTGTAAAACTCAGATAAGCAAGAGTTGTCAATCTTCAGAACAGACTTCTTTTAACGAAGTGTAATATCACCTTTTGCAATAAAATTATTTTCATTAACGTTTAGTTCTCATTGCTCAACCCAAAACATCGGTTTTAGCGACTCCGGTTACGTCATCAAACCTCCGCAACCAAGCTCCGCTGTTCACGGAGCTTCGCCTTTTACAGGGTACCTAAACATCCACCAACTTCGCGGTTCACAAGGAAACAAGCCGAAATTCGCGGGAAAACCGCAAGGTTGGCTACCACAACCAGGTCCAGGCCCCTGGGCTCTCACAAATGCAACTCCAGTGTCCAGAATCCCTAGAAAGTACCATAAAACAGTACCATAAAACCCCTAAAAGTCCCTAAATCTGGGGTGGTGGAGCATAAAATTGGGGTGCAAATGATAAACGTCAAACATAGAACCAATTGTGATTTGCAAAATAAACTGAAATAGTTCATTTCAGACGTTTTCATACTTGTCCGAAATCCCTAAAAAGGGTCAAAAGTTCCAGTTTAGGGACAAAATCACTAAAAGTGAAAGTAGGCTACTGTTGGCAACACTTAATCAGAGGCGTGCATGCACCGGATTTTGGATTTTTGGAACCGGACTTCTGCTGCTTCCCGCAGGATCAAGAGTGAGGTTTTCTCTTCATGTAGCCGGATCCTGTCTGGATTTGGATTTTGTGTTCACTGAAAAAACGTTACTGATTTTTGCTTGTCTTTTTTTACCCGGACTCAAACAGGAGTCGGATTGCTTGTGTCTAGTTGGTACCGGATCCGGTGTCAATACACAGAGCAATATTCTACCAGTGCTTTTTAAGCCGTTTTTAAAATTTTGCAGTGACACCCTAAATTCTGAAAGCCAAGGTATGGGTTTGCCTTGTATTGAAGTAAAACGATTTGACGAAAGGATGTTTCCTGAACGTGGCCATTGCAACAGACGGCTACAATGTTATAGGCCGACGCAATTTTCTGGTGCAGAAATTGGAAGCGAAAATTGTAAGGATGGTATCTGTGGATTGTGATGGACACCGCCTCGCTTCGACCTGTTACTATACTGCCGTAATATTGTACAGCATGTTGTAACTTCGAATGCACTTTAATGCAAGTATGGAAGTGTTTTACTGTTTCACCGTTGCGATCGGCTTGCCTGGCGATGCATCAGACTACTGTAAAATGAAGACAAAAGATCTACAGTTGCAGCGCGCATGCAAAGCAAGGTGGTTGTCGAGTGAGGCAACAGTGAGAGCTAGGAGTGAGATTTTGGCAATTTGGGCTGCAGTGAAGCAGCTGTCAGAAAATAAAAATGATGCAATATGCGTTGTTTTACTGCGACTTATGAAAACAAAAAATATCAACATGGTACTTTCGTTTTGTCAACATTTCCACTTCACCTGACAGAACTGAGCAAAGTTTTTCAGGCGGGAAAATTTTGTTTTAATTAACTTTGCACAGAAGAAAGCTTCAACAGAAATGTGCATCAATAAGCTCTGTAGCAGACACAAAAAAATGGTCTACTACATGTTAAGTGTTAACACGACAAAATAAACGGAGTCCAAGCATCAAACAACAAGAGCAGGAACTACCAGCTCCTGGGAAAAGGCTGGAACCAACGTGCAGCACAAGCCCTGCTCCGAACAGCCTGCTGAAAATGAAGACAAGCCAACCTTGACGAACAATGACGTTATGGTTAAGTATTGTAAAGAGACATTTTAATGATGTAATGATCATACACTAGTCATGCGCCGATCATGCGTTGATCACGCCCTCAACGCGTGATTTCTTAGGGAAAACACCTAAAAATTTGTGTATAAAAGAGCCGATTTTCGTAGTCAAGTTCAGATCACTTATCGACTTCGGTGAGAAAACTCCTTCTCTTTCTTTCTTAAACCATTTGGTTTTACCTTTGAAGTAAAACGAAACTCTGCCTTGCAGCCAGACTAAAGCTCGAACGGTTTGGTTGTGAGTGATGTTGTGTTCACCAGTGGTGCATTGGTGTTCACAACAGCTTGAGTCTTCAGACTAAAAACAATGTCACTGACTTCTTTTTAGTCAACACAAGTGGCAATTGTCTGGGGTAATCTCTGTCAACCTATACAATAAATTGGCATTGTCCAGGATTAATTTCTGACACCCAGAACACTAAAATTGACTCGCTCAAAGTAAAACAAAATTTACAATTGCGATTTCCAAACTAGTTAAATCAAAACCAAACATTGTTTTGACTTAAAAACTTGTAACACCAACTAAATGAATGATCTACAAAACGTGACGGTGATTGCGGAAACCAAAACAAGAATCTTTTGAAACTGGAAACCTGCATCACGATTAGAATCATTCAAAACATGTTCACCAAAAGCCACTCCTTCCCTTTGAAGTANGATACTTTAGTAGGAAGGTCTTAAATTGAAGAACAGTTTAAAGAGTNAACTTGATGATTGTAAAAACGGTTGCTTGCCGNATTATTTGTGTCTGTGATTCTGATTCGAGAGAGAGTTCAATCTACTTCATGTTTTACATGAAACGGTGAGTTTTTATGCGTTAATTGTGCATCTTTTTACGAAATAAAAATGACGTAACTACCTATTTTTAAGTCTACAACCTCTAACAGAATTAGCTAGCCATCCAGAAGCTTTAGGGAGATCAAGCAAGCTTTGACTTGTGAACATCGTCCTTGGTGCGACTATGAATCGAACCCATGCAGTGATTTTACGGTTGTACCTAAATGGGGTCTTTTGGTTTCAATAGAGATCAGAAAACCTTTACAGCTCTCTGATGCCGCTGCTTAATCCGAGCTTGAAGCTAATTGCGAAAAGTTTGATAGTGAATTTTGGGAACTTAGAACGCTGGATGGTTTGGCTGACGCGTGTGTGTCATATGGCATGGCGTTTTCAAAGGTCACCGAAAGATTGGCAAACTGATCATCCCATACACAAAAACGTAGACAGGAGTGAATGAACCAACTGCTAGAACATATCTTTGCTTAGCTTCCCAAGGACGAGTGTATGCCAAGATGCCGCAAAAATAATGGAACCAAAGCTGAATGATACTCACCGCGATTTTCGTAAACGGTCGTAGCACTACAGAACAAATTTCCACTCTCCAGCAAATTTTCGAGAAATCCTGGGAGCATCCCAAAGACGTATACACATGTTTTGTCGATATCGGGAATGTATATGGCCGGGTTCCTCGTGAAAAGCTTTGAGGGGTGTTGCGGGAGTATGGTGTTGACGGGTGCCTCATGCTGGCCGCCAGGTAACTGTATTCCTGCTCAGAAGATTGTGTCCGTGTCGACGGAGTTAAATCACAACCGTTCAGCGTTGGCGTTGGACTCCGACAATGGTGGTGTGCTGTCGCCACTCCTCTTCATAGTCTATATCAGGGTTTTCCAAACTACGACCCGCCGGCCAAATCTTACCTGCGAAGCCATTTCACCCGGCCGCAAAACACATTTAGCCAAGGGTGTAACGAGAGGGGCGCAATTCCCCGGGCGTCGAGTGACTATGGGGGCGCCAAATCACTGCGGAGGTGTTGAAAAGCCCCAACAATGTCACAAGTACTTTCTTCAATACAGTACGTTTGCTTCCGAAAGAACTCAGTTTCGAAGATAGGTGCGCCAAACTTGCTTCTTGCCTCGGGCGCTATCTAACCTGGTTACGCCCCTGCATTTTGCCAGTAATGAAAATATGAAATATTTACGTAATATGTGTTGATTTGGTAGAATGTAACATATCCCGAAAAAATTACGTTACGCAAGATGTCCGGCCCTCGAACTGTTGTGCCAAAGCTTATGTGGTCCTCTCCCAAACATTTAGGAGAGCCCTGGTATATATGAATTGTATAGACCAGCTATGTCCAACCCAAATGACTTACTGAGTCAAATTTATGTCACTATCTTAACCAGGGCCGTAAATTGAATGACATGCTGTATTAATGAGGGCCGAACAATGAATGACTTACTTTGACCACAGGATATTAAATCTAGTTTAAGCTAATACTGAAAGCGTCCGAATCCAAACTGCAATGGTAACAAACGTGATAAAGTGGCACTGAGAACCACCTGCATCAAAAATATCAATTTCAAGATTATCAAAATAGGGGCAGGTTGTCGGTATATAGGCTACTTTTACTACAAAAAAAAACTAAACTGGGCCGCACAAAACCTTCGATTGGGCAACATGCGGGCCGCAAGTTGGACATAGCTGGGATAGACAGTCACAGACGCGTCGAGGGTGTCACTGCTGGGAACTGCAGGACGAACCGTCTGCGTTTTGCTGGCGAATTGGTACTGCATGCGTGAATCTTCTTAAGAGGGCCAGCACGCATTTGATCGCTTTTCTGCTGCGTGCGATCAAGCAGGAACGTAAATCAGTACTAAAAGGTGGAGGTATTGTGTTTCTCAAGACGCCTCAGGCAGTGGATTCTGCACGTGAACGGAAATTCACTGCAGCAGGTGGAGACGTTCAAGTACCTTGGGGTGGTATTCACGAGTGACGGAAGTCGGAACAAAGAGATTGACACACGGATTGGGTGAAGCAAATGCAGTTCTGCGTGAGCTTTATTGCCCCGTGGTGATGTAACGGGAGCTTTCAAAGACCGCAAAGCTTTCAAATTTTCAATCGGTCTTTGTTCCGGTCCTCACCTGTGGTCATGAATTAAGTGACGACTGAAAGAATACTGCCAAAAGAACGAATGGCAGAGATGGGATATTTGCGAAGAGTTCTCGGTGTGACACTTCGTGATGAAGACTACAGGTCTGAAATCAGTGGCGATTCTAAGGGGGGCCTGGGTGGGCCATGGCCTCCCCAGATGTTTGCTTGGCCCCACGTTTGGCCCCCCCAGTGTGTTTCTTAATTTCCCGTTTAAGTTCGTTTGGTTGACATATGCAGGGTTGCCAAATGCGTTTTGCAAAAATACTGGCCATTTTGTCAACAGCGACAGATCTGAGCAGTGTCGTAATTTGTAAGCAGCACAGGGAAAACAGGGACAATCAGTATTGTTAAGCCACAATTAATAATTTGCCCTATTTTGGCTGATTCGTTACATTTCGGTGTGTGTTACAGGCAAGTTTTGCCTGAACAATTAATCCTTGTATGTAAAATCAGCTCTACGGAAAAGCTAATAAGTCTGACGAAAGTAACAGCAACGACAAGATGCATCAACCAATAAAAATTGGTTGTCAACCCGTTGCCATGGCAGTGGAACAGGGTAAGCTGTTATCCAAGGAAATAACCTCAAGTCACCCCAGAGAAATCGCAGTGAAACATCAACAAAAAGTCACATGAACATTGCCTAATGGACCATCATGATTAAGGAAGTGCATGTGACCAAAAGCATATGACAGGAAATGCATGTGACAGGAAATGCGTCAATGGAACACGAATTGAAGCTCAGAAGAGGGAAACCCAAACACAAACAAGCCCCAGAAACTTCCAGAGCCCCTTCAACCTGACCAATCACAGGAAACTTTAACAAACGACATCCAATCAAAACACACGAATCAAAGGGGTGTTAACAAACTCTGAAAGAACGTTCGACTATAAATACGGCTGAAATTGGACATAAAGTCGGTCTTTTGAATAAGACTCTTCCTGCCAATAAGGTCCAGGGGCTGAGGCAGAAGACTATTGTAGGCAAAGTGCCACAATAGGAAAAATTGCTTCTCCGGATAAATCCCTGTCAGGCTAACCCAGAAAAATAGGCTTGTCCGAACGAAACTCTGTCGAACAAGATAACGTACTTGTTCCAAACTTTGTGTTAATGTTCTGCTTAAATTGTTGTTATAAAATGTTGATTTCTGTCAATTGGTTTACGATGCCCTTGTGCATAAAAACCTCTGGATTACAAACCTGCTGGAATGAATACAACAGTGGATATACGTGGATTAATGGATATTTCCTGCACGAACAAGGACTACCTTTTTCTCAGAAAGAATCGTGATTAGTCAGATTTGAAGTATCAGTCAGTGAACAGTTCAGAAAGAGTCTGATAGATGGTTTGGTTGTATGACTAAATAAGTTAGTTACGCAATTTGTGAAAGTAATTAACTTTTACGAAAAATATGAGAGTTCGTACGATATATTTATATGCTTGCTGCAATATACTTATAGAGCGAAATATCAGAACGACAGAACTTAGGCTACTAGTGACAAATGCTTGAATTGGGGAACAGTTTTATATAAATCGTTGATCTCGCTATCGCGCACTTTAAAGAGAATAATAGAAAATAAAATATAGATAAGTGTGAGTTGTCTTTAGTCGAGAAGTGCTTGAACAATATTGGGTATTATAAATTGGTGAGTACCGTTGGTGTTTTTTTTCTATTGGTTTATTACTGTTTAATAAAATATGAAATATACAATATTACTTTCTGATAAATTAAGTAACATAAGAAGCTTAGGAGAATCTACTTAAAAGTCAGTTAAATGGGTTGTTAAGCAGATCTTCTCGGTGATAACGATCCCTGATCCAGTAAGTAGGACCCACGTATAACTTTAGTTAACTGCTGGATCTAAAGCGTGGTCGTGCAAGCCCCAGGTCGCACGACATCGCAACATGTGTGTGCGACGTGGAAATCGCACCAAGGATTGCGTCAACAGCAGCAAATAAACTTCACTGTAGAAACTGTCCTGACACGATTCACTACAAGAGTTATTATAATTTGAGAAAATCGGCGTTAGTTCCTTTTGAAGTTACGGCAAATTATTTTATTTTCACAACACCGGCTTCAGACACCGATTTTCAAAATACCGTCCTTTGCTAAATTAGCTGTAAAATACCGGTAAGGCCGCTGAAATACCGGCCATCTGACAACCCTAGATATATGCAGTACATAACTTTCGGCCGGAAGTATTTTAAACGATAATTTAGAGACCCTCTAGCCTGCATTCAGTATTTCCCAACTGCATGATAAGCTGTGTTGTGGTTTTGGCGGTCGGGTAGCTAGTGTTGTTTATGACGACACACCAGTACTGCAGTAGATGCTCGCATCCTGCGTGAAATTTAGTCAGACCGCGATTGTGGTGTGTAAAAATTCACTTCGAAACTAAGACACAGGTGCAGAAATGGGAAGATTGATCTTTCGTGCATTTCAGTGTGAGATGGAACTGGATTATATAACTGCCAGCAGATTGTTGCTTGTCCCAGTAGCAAATGCTTGTGAAAGCATTAAGAATTGGTTTCAGTTAATGTACCTGAATTTGTCCTGACTGCAATATTGCATTCTGTTGCCTTGTGTATGACTTCGAAACATCTTACGTAAGTGTTTCGTAACTACAGTTTCAACTCTACACACATGTCCTGCAACCTCAGAATTTTGTGCGGATTTTCTGTAATGATTCAGAAGCAATTTTTCGTGAATTTCAGCTCTTTTACCAGGAGGCCAAATATTTCTATCAGAACAACACTTGAAACAATTTGCAAATCATATTCATTTAGTGAAAATGATTTAAAATATGAAATAACTTTGGCAAAGAATTTGCTTCGGAAGCCGTCGAAGCTGCCTATATCGCTCGAACAATTTTTACCTTCCACAGCTACTTAAAAAGCTGCGTTTGGTTGTTACTGGCAGCTGTAACTCTTTCCATCACCAGCGCTTCATGCGAGAGAAGTTATTTAGTAACGAAACTACTGAAAAAATTTCCCGGAAATTACATGACCAGTGAAAGATTGGGTAACGTTGATCTACTTTCAGTTGAAAGGGTACGAGCTGAAAAAATGGATTAAGATGATTTCGTTGATGAATTTGACAGTCGACATGACAAACGAAGGATTTTGCATTGAGTTGATTACATTGAGTTGATAATGTTATTTTGAGTTGATGATGATATAAAATTCTAACGTAGCCTTTGCAGGGATCTGTGTCAGAATAATGTTGCTCATTGTCTATTTGTCTGAATCTTTTTTGTTTTAGAGGTAGTGCGTGTTTCGCGTCTGGCAAGACAGTCATAAATCAACGCAGGGTTGAAAAGTCGGCTTTTGAGAATCAGTCAGAGGACATTTCAGTGTTGATAATAAAATGAACGACTTTGTTGGGAATATTCTGCAAAATAAGTTCTACGCCTACTGTTACATCTTGCTGTCACGTACACGTCGATGCACACCTATCTACGGGCTGCTATGCTACTTAGATGCAACTGGTGCCGAAAACTCGATTCTGTTACCTGCATACTGTATTGAATAGTCTTCACCCTATCCACGCTGCACACTCGTAGTAGTAGTTGTATAACATTGTTATGGTTACACCACCATCACAAAATGTCCATAAGCTACCACAAAAACGGATTAGCCAGGAGTCACCAAACCGTTAGAAGATGGTTTATTTTTATGTGCTTTGTAATAAGAATATTTTGATGAAACTAGTTGGCTATCAACAGCCTACTTGTCTCTGTGTCATGATGGAATTCGTGG
>JGI24158J21664_10000950_pt1 | contig 30168 bp, 19 predicted proteins | sample Ectturendosymbi3_FD_21664 | JGI IMG/M metagenome (IMG submission 21664)
CCGAGACAGGGCCGGCCCTTAGCCGATTGGATCGATTCAATGGCGTGCAGAGGTCTGGTGGCACCCGGGGCGACTGCGTGATTGTGTGCCCCCCTACTAAGTTTCTGTATTGAGCAGTGGCGTATGGTGGTCATTAATACTGAAAATGCGCTCTTTGTGACGTCACAATATGACGTCATATTCACGTTTGCAAACCAACGTTTTGGTGAAGTTTGTTGACACAACATGCATATTATTCTACGCACACTCTTCGTACAGTGTATCATAATAATTAGCATAAATTATCAGCGTTCTAAGTTAGGAGATCGGAGCAAAACACAGCACTCAACGTACGCTAAGACAGAGCAGTTCATAACTCCAAAAATATCCGCCAACACATTAAAACAGGGGAGTAGAACACACTCAATTCTACGTCAGCGCAGTTCACTACTGCACAAATATAAGGCTGCGCATTAAAACAATGGAGTAAAGCGCACTCAACGCTACGACAGAGCAGTTCACAACCAGGGCTCCCATTCAGTAATTTCTAATAAACCCAGATTGCACATCAAGACAACAGAAATGTTATTGTCAAAAAAACATATGAATGCAAACACTTGAGGTAAAACGGTGCTTAAAATACTGATTTGTGCCACTTACAGCTTCTATTCTAAATTTTCGTGTGAAGCGTTAACATCAACATTGGGATCATTTTTTTGTTGCTCAGGACATTTTACATCAACCAATAATGCTGGTGACATACTTCATTATTGACATCTCTCGCTAATTTAGGCTTAGGTGCAAGCCTACAATATAGCCTCCAGCCTATTTTTCTTCGCTGAGAGATTTCGGTTATTTGTTTCATATTAGTCTTAAAATTTGCCGTAACAGCATACACTGGTCTATATTTTTGGAGATGATTATGACCGAATTGACCTAACTTTATTCGCTCATTTAAAAAAATTCGGTATGTGACCGAAAAAAAACTACCTTGCCTCCAGCTGATATTCAAAGACCAGATGGGGAATATGTAGGGCCACATTTGCTATCGAGCTTGGATATTTCGTGAGATCTTGAGCTGCAAAGGAATCTTAAATCCCTAAGTTGGCAACAAATCCTCCAAAGGAAATTGTTTTTTATTTTACATGAATAGGGCAACCAAGAAATTTCAACATCCAGTCGTAAACACTGTTTCATCAATTTCTTCAGCTGTCGTCTGGAATAACCATCCACCCAAATGCAAACCTTTCACTTGTACTGTATATGCAAGCGCATGTTATTTAACAATATTACTTCTGCTGTACGCGCAACTGCATGGCTGCCTGTACTGGATGGTGGGCAACCTACAGTATTCCATATTTGTGGAGAATCCCAATTACAAAAATGTTTACAAACATTTGGTTTGTTGTAAACCTACAGTATTTGATAGTGATATTGGTACGGGTGTGAAACAGACTGAAGACGTTTTGCTTCGCCGATATAAGCACTTTTTTCACCTGATGATCGCAAGCGAGCACTGTAATTATTGGAAGATATGTTTCATTTAGTACTATATTACATTTACTGCAGCTAATTGCCAAAATTTTATCTTAAAAAATCATATTTAACCGGATTTTTAATAATTAAACCTAGACACCCGGATGGACTCAAAAGTCCCAGATCTGGGTGGAGAAACCCAGCAGTGGGAGCCCTGTTCACAACTGCAAAAATATCAGGCTGCGCGAATGTCTCGTCAAATAGCAGTCGAGTAGAGAAAGTATATGGCTGGGATGGCGGACACCCAAAGTTTGACAGTTTGAAACTTGTAAACTACACAAGAATTGAGAATGCGCATAAAGTACGCAAGCACACTTCCGCTTTTCAGCGTGTGACTGTTATATTTAAAACTACTGGGGGGACGGAATAGATATGGGCTTGTGTGAGCCATTATGATCAATCCGCCTGAACTGCCAATGACGAATCTCGAAATGATGTACATATTGCAAGCACAGGTGTGTGGCTGTATTCGCACATATCTAGGGCTGCTACATCAAGAAACGAAAAGGGAAACTGGTGATGCATCAAAAATTCAAGCTAATTGAAATAGGACATTTTTGAAATTTGGCTCATAAAATCAATTAAACATCCATTATTAACTTTCAAGCCTTGTTTGTGATTTTCCCTTGATCGCACGATCTGGAAAAGTCACTTTGATTGGGTGTGTTCCACACACCAAGAGTATAGGTCCCTGGTATTGAACTACTGAAGAATGCGAGAATTACTGGCATTTGAATATGTACAAACTAGTGTTGACAACAAAACAAGTTTTGAAAAATAAAATGCAGCATGTGTTAGTAGCCATACAATAGGAAAAATAACCTATTCACAGCCCCCCTGCCTTGGATGTTCGACCCCCCCCTCTGCAAGCCACTGGATCGATTGCTTCCAATCGGGCCCGCGTCAATGGGGGCCCCGCGCTTTGCCTACTACTAGCCTAAGCAAACTTACATTTTCAGTCGAAGCTGCTTGTGTCATGTCGGCGTGGGACTCACAGTATTTTTAAGCGTGGGGCCCGTTACCAACGAAAATCAAAGTGAACTGCGCGGTTTCTAATGCCCTTAATCCTCACAATTTGTTCTTTTATCGTAATAAAATGGCAACTATTTTGCGAGTTTTTTTGAAGACTTGCAGGTTGCTTGTTTTTGCTGAAAGCTGCTTGTTTTTTGCAGATTTTTTTCTGCGAATTACTTTTTTCTAAATTTTATGGCATTTTTGCTGTTTCAATTTGCTGCAAAACGAAACTTGGGCGTGTCTTTGTGTGAATTTGTTCATTTTGGGCTTGTTTTTTCGGATTTGTTTCCTTGTTTTTGTTTTTAATTTTTCTGCTGTTTTTTTTTTGTTTCGCTCAATTTTCCAACCAAACGCAATTTGGGCTTGTTTTTGGTTAAATTACCCATTTTGTGCTTGTTTGTCAGACTTGTTTGTTTTCGCCAAATAACCTGGCATCACTGTTGTGCACTACATGCAGTTACTGAAGGCATTTTGAGGCAGACAGTCGGCTTTTTTTGCCATGAAAACGAAATCTAGAAACAGGCTTAATGTGGAAGATGACTTGATCTGTGCCTTATCATGAATGAAGTCTCGAACATCTTTGCTTTCTAACAACCAACAGGTTCAGCCTTCGCATTAATTTTAGCGCATGTTGTGTTGTTAGTAGAGTCATCTAAAATCATGAAAGTCATTTTTTTCTGTGCTTCAGGAAGCTATCAAACGAATGTTGAAACAAACATCACACCCATACGAAGTCTATAACAAAAGTTATAAAGTCATAAGAAGTCGTATTTTCCATGTTAGGTCATAAAGTAATATTTTCAACTTTATTCAATAAAGAAGCCATTAAAACAATCTCAAAATATGAGATAGAACTACTATATTGTTAGGTCTAAGCGTCATCCTGCAAATTGCACCCATTTGGGCACCCTGAAAATGTTGGCAAAGACGTAGGTGAACCAAGTTATTTGGGCGAAATGTAATGCACTGCCTAAAAATACATGTTCTTGTTGCCTCAAAGAAGTAAACCAATGTTCATGCATGTTTTCAATTTGCTTCAAATCAAGTTAAGAGGAGGTGGGGCACAGTAGGACTAGGGGCACAGTCGTCTTTTTTGATTTATTCAAAAAGTTAAAAACGTTGAGCTTTAAAATTTCCATGGAGAATTAGTCTCATATCAGCCGTAGTACTAAAGTGAATCTTTCCTTGATAGGCCGCCGTTGTTACGAGTTACAGAGCAAGTTGTGTTTTTGCTACCCAAAAGTAATTTATAAAATCATATTTGGATTTGGGTTTCTACCACGTAAATCAACATCTTTTGTTCTGAGTTTTTGTGGCGTTCTAGTCAGGGCAGTGCAACATTATTGGATAATGTCAGATTTTCAATTCTGTTTAAATTGAGTTGGTACTTCTTCATTTTATTTTTTCGATATGCATGGGGCACATCTGACAATAAAAAATGGGGCACACTCAGCACATTGCCACTAGGTCTAAACAAGGTAAAGCTTGTGGGGTTATATTTGAATGCAGTACAGAAGAATTGTGATCTATGAGCATTTTTAGGTTTATTATGTGCTTAAAGGCACATTATATTTGCATGGTAAAGCATGAATTTCAGCATACTGCATTGGTTTCATTTAATGTTTGGTAATCATAAAAATTTGTTTTACCATGCAGCGATTGTGGGTAATTAGAATGTAAAAAAAGTGGAGAGGCAATCAGCAAGTGCCTATTTCACATGGGATATCACGTGAACATTATGCAATGCACACAACCCAACTTTTTATTGACCTGTCAAGTGTACCCCATGCTCATGTCGAGTGTGCCCCAGGCATGGGGCACATTCGACAGAAAAAGTACGCTTTTTAAATTGATTGTAAATTTTTTTCTGAAAGGCGTTGTTTTCATGTTTTGACATGATATTGCGCATATAGAGTTGCTTTATTGTGTGACAAAGTTTGAGCTTGTTTGGACTTGAAATAAAGTAGCAGTGGTTGAAAATGCAAAAAAGTGTCGACTGCACCCCAACTTCCCCTATATGTTTTGTTCATGTTTATGGGGCTACAATACCTTATGCCTATTTTCGCAGGTAATGCTTCTTTGTACAGCAGTTGTATGTTCTAGCTCAGTCATTTTTGTTTCGTCATATAAAGTCATATTTTCTGAAAAATAAAGTCAAATTATCAGCTTTTTTAGGTCAGAAAAAATGGCCCTAGTTATTCATGCTGTTTTTAGTTGTTTTTATTTCTGCTTTGTAGCCTACACGTGCAACGGTTGTTGCATTGGAGAAGTTGTATAGTCGGTGGGCCAAGGTCCCTCTGTTTGTTTACTAAGTGCTTAAAAAGGTTGAGAAAAAAAAGGCCACTTTGAACCCCTGCCTTCATGGGCGTCGCAATGGGGGGCAAGGGGGGGGCCAAGGCCCCCCTGTATTTTGAAATTTTTAGCAAAAAAATTTGTTTTTTTAGTTTTCAGTGGGAAAAAACAAATTTCACTACTTTTGGCCCCCCTGGACAAATTTTGGAAAAATCTCCTAGTGGCACCCCTGGAAAAAATCCTTCCGACGCCCATGCCTGCCTTAGTGCATGTGCGTCACATTGATCAGTGTGGCTCTATACGTGAGCGTTTATGCTTTACACTAACCGTTGTGAAGAGTCGTCCTTCGCTGTTCATTCCCAGATACAGCAAAGTCTCGCATTGCTGAATGCTCACTACGCGCAGTCCGACAGGAATGAGGTAAAAAAATGTCGAAGCATCGGGGTCCTTTTGTCCTTGCACATTCCCATTACTTGTATCCACCGATAAATACAATCCGTGCTGAGATAGGAGCTGAGTCTTCACACCCTTCAGTTGTGATTCTAGAAAAAAAAACTTCGCGAATTCGAGTTTTTATCTCTTGTATCGTCAACGTCATGATATCTTCATCAATTTCTGGGACAAGCTTCAACTCCATAGTGCAAAACGGTGACTTATTAGTTATTATGTAATCGAATAATTCTATTTAAGACATTCCCCACCCACAACACTTTTTCTTAAACAATAAAAGCGCTCACCAAACAAGGCGATGTCGAATCACAACTAGCTGCGGCGATGGTACCTGCCTAAAAGCGTGTGGAATGTAGTGGTTTCGGCAAAGATGCTGATTTCGTTCAAAAATTGTTGAAAACATTTTGTCTGCAATAAATTGTTTAAAGCAAAGAAAAGACCCCGCTTCAGAAATACTCGTCGAATCATTACATGCCACTGCCCTTAGTGTTGAATCAAGTCAATTCGAGTTGTTTAAAAAAGTGACCCATGTCGAGTCATATAAACATCCACTCGATTTGTGTCAAGCAAAAACACGGCGCGAGTCGATTCAGTGACTCCACTTGTGACATCTCTGCAATCAGTTTACCTACTATTCGGGAAAGTAGTGTATCTGTACATAAATAATCCAAGTCCAATTTAAAAGTGCAAGAACTGTGTCGCAAATCGGAATTACAAAAACAACTATAGCTAAGCTGCTCTTGAAAACTTCATGTCTTCAGTATATTGTAGTGATCCCAAGTAGGCCAGTTCACTTTGAATCTAATGTTTTCTTTTCAGGAGAATTGCATAGATATTTGCATTTATTGCTGATAAAACATTTCTGAGGGGTTTTTGCAAATACGAATTTTCAGTTCCATCTGATAAAATGCTGTTCTGAACAATTTTGTGGCAACTTTGTAAGTTTTCTGTTTAAGAAACATATGCTGTGAAAATGCTTGGAAGAAGTTGACATGTGGGGTTGTAACAGGTCGTTCTTAACGAATGTAGCAAAACATTTTGGAAAGTGAAAGAGTATTACACGAACGAAGATTTCTCCAAAAGCGATGTCAAATGGAGAATATTTTACCAAAAAAAATTAAGCCAACGTTTTTGGTAGGGTAATGATGATGTCACGACTAAGTTTTTGATTTACGAAAAACATCGTTTACTCTTAATTCTTATCACCCGACATATTACAGAGGGGTGTTGATTTTGGATTTTCTGATGTTCAAACAAGCTTGATTTTTTAGTAACTCCTTCGGAAATATATTTTCTCGGCTGACGAAAAGCGAGATCTTGGTGGTTTATGACATAAACTTCGTTGTATTTTATTTTTCATACATGGAATTATGTTGCATACAGCCATCCCTTGGCTACAGCAAAAAATAATGTCTCTTCATTCTCAGTCCTTGCTGCAGCAATTTTTCGCTGACGCTTTTCAAGGTTGGACTACTCGTACCAAGCAAGGTCGAAGGCAGGTTTATTTTTCTGACAATTACATACCTATTCAGAGCATAGACTTGCGTGTAAATATAAAAATAATTTGCTAATGCATCAACAAAGCAGGAACCGCAATTTTGATTAAATAGAAAGCATGATCTTAAAAAACATATCTGAAAATTTATAACTTATTCAAAGTTGGTAAAAGTTTTATAGTTCATGGCTGCCGTGCCACTGTTTAGCAAACTTCCTTTGATTTTCATTCAGTCATTCTTCTGCTTCTCATGCTTCAAATAACGTGCTTATGTTCTCTGTGATAAGACACTGAGCGAGGAAAGTTTCTCCGTTTTTGTAAACTGTAATATTGCAGCAACTGATTCTGTGGAAACATACCACGGTTGCTAGTAGAAACGTGCTCGTCATGTCTGATCGAACCAAGCATAACTGTTTCCTCCATTTTCTTTATAAGTACGCGAAGCTCGTTTTTAACTGTGCAGCTGATACCTGGCCAGAACAAAGTTATTGCTTGCTCAAGTCATAAACTACAACGTCCTTGCACTTTCTATGAAAAGGTATCTCTACATCACTGAGCTATTCTGTTTAATATTTTAAAAGGCTGAGGAAACCAGCTGCATTCACGTAAGATTAAACACTTATCTTCCAAACAAAACAAACAGAGGAAGTGATGCCTGCATAATTGACATTTTAATAATTCATTTTATGAAGAAAACACCTATTTTTCATACGACTTTTTCAACAACAGTACCTTTCTCTTTTGCATCTTTTATCACAGCAACAAACACTTATTTTAGTTCAAAACCACGATGTCACCTAAAAATCACAATCACAGCTACGAACTTCATTTTAACAACTTTAATTGCATTCTACCTTTCCATGCCTTGTTTTGTCCGGAAACTTTGAGCTTGTCCATGGTTATTCAGTTATTGCTTTCACTTTTTCGCAACAGAAAAAATCGTAGATAATGCAACATAGGCATTCCAGGTCAAAAAAGGTTTTATAACAGTGCTGGTGATGCGCTGAGCAACAAAAGAAATCCAAGTTCAAGCAAAGCAGGGCAAGAAATCTCAGCCGCTCAGCAACTGAAGCAGCGAAGAGGCTTTTTCCGGGTGAACTTTGCTCGGGTCGGGAGTTGCCAGTGCTTCATAAATATTTTAGTATTTGAACGGCGCACATCTCGTTCTATATGACTTTGTGAAGAAAGTGGTGCTACAGCTTTAAACTGATCAATATTTAAACACAAGTAACGGATCAATATAGATTCCTTTGTCAGTTATTGGTAGCCTCTAAGCACTATTTCAAGTTGAAGCAGTACAACAGAGTTCTAAATCCTTGTGGTGCCGACTGACAAGGCTCCATTTATGGATCCAACAGTCTCATTAACAGGGCAGACTGAACTCTTCAGCCATGCAAGGCTATCAGTCTTGGTATGTGGAACGGACGGGCAGGTGTGAAATATTTCTACACTCTGGCAACCCTTCACTTGATCCTGGATCCAATATATTAGTTATGCAATTGCTTCGGACTCTCTGGTAAATTGCGAAGAGCGGTCTAGCGAGGACTGAGCAACTCAGTGACCCTAACACTTGACTGAGCTCACTTTGAAATTGTTTCTAAGTGATCATCATCTCCTGTAGAGGTTTTCTACCACACACACATAAGCTCTGTTTCAAAATGCTATCCAGTCTCACAACTCTTTGCTGCTATACTTTGTTTACAATCATCATTGATACATTTGCGACATATAGCGCCGCGCATTGTACACGATTTATTCTACAACGGCGCTGTGTGATATTCAGACCCGGGGGTCTTCGCAAAATTTTTCGCCCCCCCTTGGAAAAATGTGTTGGACATAGTTTAAAAAATTTGGGCCACTCTCAGAAAACTTTTCGCCCACCCCTGGTGTCCCAAGTTGGTTACGGGCCTGGTGATATTAATGAGTCAAATTAACTTGTGTTGTGTTTGTGGAAATCCGCTGCAGGATCTTTTTTCATTTATTGTGTGCTTATTCATTTCTTTCTAGGTTTTAATAAAGTAACGAAAGTATTCGTTCAATATTATTGCATCTGCACCTTTGCCAGGTGTTTGTTCTCGCAGGAATTTCGCTCCATATCTGTAATGAACGGCTTTGCGTGAAAGTTTGATTATGGAGCAGAAAAGCGTTCTCAATTTCATGATTCCATGGTTTCAATCATCATCGAACAGAGTTTGAATAACAAGTCTTCAGTTTATTTGTATCATATGAGGTTTTGCAATGTGTCGCGTGGTATTTGGTGTTGGATAGTTTGCTAACAGGAATGCACCATACAAGCAGTCCTGAAACCCCGAACATGGAAGTCTTACATTCACCACAGGTGCCATGTTAAACAAGCTAAGCTTGCATTTTGATTATTTTTGTGGCTGCAATTTGTGGCAAGTCGAAGTTTTGCTTCTTGCTGGAGCAGTTAGGGTTGAAATTCTTGCGCAAGAATCGCTGCAGTGATTCACTCAGCGGCCTTGGATGGAATACCCAAACATTTTATTCAGAAGGCGGCAATCTACCACTGAGCTATATGTAATCATGAAAAGTGCCCGACTGCGTTCAATATCTACCAAAACTTGCTAAAAACAAGTCGTTTTATAACTAATTCCGCTTACCAACAAATTTTTTTTCGCTCATAAGGGGAGGGTGTTTTGGGAGCAAAGGTGGGTGGCTGAATCTGAAAATAGCATTAGTTTTCTGAATTGGATCTAGTTTTTGAGATGCAGCTAAACCATTTTTCCACGTTTGGACGTATCGGTGCATTGTGCAGACCCGTAACCAGCTTGGGACACCAGGAGGGGCGAAGACTTTTCTGAGAGTGGTTTCAAATTTTTTGAACTATGTCTAATATTTTTAAACTATGTCTAACACATTTTTCCAGGGGGGCGAAAAATTTTCTAGGAGGAGGAAGCCTCCCCTGGTTACGGGCCTGGCATTGTGCATCCTCTGCGGATCGTATTATCCCTGAGCGAAAAGGCTTCCAGATACTTAGCATTACTTTTAACAAGATGGACGATTTGTTTCGTTTGGTATCGGTTCTCAGAATGCATTATTTGTTGAAGTGAATGGCACTGTAACTAAGCAAGGGAGGAACTTTAGACATACAGTAATCCGTGCACATGCACAAGCTGCATACCAGTTAACTATAACTTTACAAGAGTTACACAAGCTATGAAAGCGAAATAAGTTTTGACAATGACATTTTGCACCGTTGAAAACAAGAGACAGGTTTTATTCACTGTACGCAGCAAAATATGTCAAAGGTGAATTTAGTCCATCTCATGAAAAGTTCTCTAGAGTATGATTCACGCTTCTGACTTTGCAGGGAACAATTACTCACAAGGGTCCAGCAGTAATCAGACGTCAAGTGACAATCACATCGTCCCCGACACATCTCTTCTATGGAGTTGATATCTTGATGGAATCGTTTACTTTGTTCCTCTATCTATTAGATCACCGAGGATTTCTGAGAATCCATCTAAGTGGCTGAATAAGTAGTGAACTTTCATGCCCATTCTGGTTCTAAGAAGTTGGAGGTTTGAAAGCATCAGTTCCACAAGATTTTGGTAGTTGTCTGCCTTCGTTTTCCGTAAGAACTCCTTCACTACAGCAACACACGGACACCAGGCAGCAGACTCAGCTGCAGTCATAAGCGAAAGAAAGGCTCGATCAATTTGTGAATTTGTGATCCGTCAAATATTCCGGCTTTGACTTTCTGATCACTCAAACCAGGAAATGTATTACAGATGTATTGGAAACAGGTGTCATTCTTACCCAATGCTTTGACGAATTGTTTCAAGCCCAGTTTTATTTACAATGGGTGAGAGGATGGTACTGTCATGGTCAACCAATGGTTCATTCGTGATGTTTTTCTCTTTCATAACAAGCTCTTCATTCATGGACAAATCCTTCCTTTACCAGTAGTGGTAAATAGCTCTACTATCCCACAGACAAAGGAAGCGTGGGTACTTGGCATAACCACTCTGCTTCCTAGCAAAACGTTGACCATTTTTAAGTCAACACATATCACCCGCTGTATCAGGGTACAGCCATTGTTGTCAGAAGACCATAAATGTTGTTGCAAAAGATGCAGTTATTTTCTTCACTAAAGTAACAATTAAGAGCTTCAATGTTATGTTGGTCGTTGAATCAAGAATTCCGTGTTCACTGAGACAAGAAGCCAAGATTTCAGTTGTCTCTTCTGACAAAGCTAAGTCGTCAGGCTGCCCAGACCGAAAGGCTTTACATTAGTTGTTTGCATTTTTGCAGGTGATGCATATATAGAATAACTGCAATTACTACAGTCACTGTCTGTTTCTTCTGTTGTTTCAAACAAATCAGCATCTGAAATAAGGTTTGACAAAGATGAAAGACGAGGACAGGAACTTCGCTGCAATGTGACACTAGCCTTCTAGCAGACTCTATAGCCAAGATACTACCACGACTTCTTTTTGAGACGGTTCCATCCTTCCATGTCCGCCATGCAGAAGTGGCAATCGTCATGGTGGTTCTGGAGCTCTCGCCAAAACCGAACTTCCTTGCATTCGATTATCCTTAATGCTCCACGAGCGAAGTGTTTCGGTAAAATTCTTACATACATTATGGGGAGCCCATGACTTATCGTAATCCTTCAACATCATGTTAAAGTACGCTTGGTACGTTCTTTTGGTGTTATTGCTTTGTTTCGTACAGCAATAGACCAACATCCCGGTTGCAAACAGTTAACTGAACGCATTTTGGGGGGGTCAATTTGGAGGCAACCTACAAATATGAGATATTCAGTATCTCAAACACTACAGCCAGTTCAGCAAAACAAAGTACATTTTCGGATTCAATGATCCAGATTTGCCCTGAGAAACTGTCCGGTATTCACAGCGTTTAAAAAAAATTTTGGTGGCCTGTGACAATTATTTGTAGAACAGTACTTCAGCATATGGAGGTCTGAAAATCCAGCAAAAGTACATTGATTATCCTTTTCAGTAGCGCAGATATTTTTCCTAAAATATGGAATCTTCGTCGAGGAGCTTTGGGAAAAATTCCACAATACCAGGAAAAATTTGTTTTCTCTCAGTTGTTGCTTCCTTTTTATTAAATTTGTGACGTCAACAGGGTCTCCGTTGTGGTGTTTGATGATGGGGGGGGTTTGATGATGGGGGTGTTGCTCACACCGGAGCAGCACTGCTAATGAAATGTTTTTACAGCACTTTTAACCGCTTCCAGCGTTTATTTCCTGCAATTCAGCATCGTGCATAATGTTTTCTGTAGAAACATCATCACTATCTCTGTGAAAGCCTTTCTACTTCATTAAAACATGCCTTTAACTGCGATCGTGTTATTATTCGCGCGCAAACATGCCTAAAGCGTCTTTGCTGATAAACGTCGAGTATGGGAAATCACGAACTTTCTATGCAACGAGTTAGAGCACTCAGGAATCGCTTGAGACAATGACAGAAAGAAATGTTAAGCTTTACGTCCCTCAAAGTATTATTCCTGTGCTTACAAACTGCTATGTGCCTATCCTGCTCAGAGCAGTGAGAGAAAAAATTAAAGCAATGGATTTTTAGAATAGGCTGCAGTCATCCGTACCAGCAAACCAGCTTGCATGCCAAAATTTGTATAAAAGACGTCTTCAAAAACCCTCTTGGCCAGTCTCCGATAACATAATGAGTTTTTGTTTCGTCAATGATTCTTAATCACCGCACCAGTCACCACAAATAACAGCACGAAGCCCGTAATGTTCGAAGGGTTCGTCACGAATAACAACATATAAGCACTGGATGGTCGATTGGTGCTCGAAGACACTGTTGGAGGAACAGCACTATTAGTGCAAAACCAATTACAGTATGTTGTCCGTGAAACCGCGCCATTTTAAAGAAACTACAAATTTCGCCATGGCAACGCATTTTTCAAAAAAGTGGTGATACAGTTACAAGCGAAGTTGGCAATTTTTCTGATACAGATTTGCACAAAATCATTGTTTCTTTTTTAAACTCCCATGACGGTTAACTTCCAAAAAAACAAACATCATCAAATAAAAACGGGCCAATCAAAATAAAACCTGAATGAAAAGCAATCAGTTCATGAGGTGATGAAGTTGAGATACTGTAATGTTTATGAACTCTATTTTCGCTAAAAATCCCTGGACATCTACATAATGCAAAAAATTTGCTTCGAGCTGCAATCGTTATAACAACATAGAAGATAAGCTGCAAACAATAACACATCGGTTACCACTCTTTCACCAGATGACATCTTCAAGCTTTTAAGCTTATGTCGATTTAATCCAGTTTGAAAAATGTCTGAGTTTAATGCTTTTGAAATTCAGTAAAAACGCCTTTAAAGTTATCAGATTTTACCAATAAGCTTTGCTTATAACCATTTAGAGACCACCACAAAAGAAATTAACGTGATTTGATAAGCGGAGAGATCTTTTGAATATGCTTAGAAATTATCAGCCACTTTTCTTCCGTTCGGTGATACTAGTCATTACGATGAGAGTTTCCGTAAAACCATGTCGGTACAAAAGTTCGCATGGATCATTTATGAATATGCACTGCTTAATTTAACAATTGCATAATTCCATTAATTAGGCCTAACACAGGTACTTCTATCTAAATCAGTGATTCTCAAACTATTTGTAGCTGCGGACCCCTTTCACTGCATCCAAAACTTCTACCGACACCTTCGTTTTGTCAACGTTCTTTCGATTATTGAGAAATTAGATTTGGTTGCTTCTTACCGTGAGCACCTCAACCGTTCCCACAGGAAGCAAGTTTCATGTTTCGACCTGCCGCCAATTGATGTCAACAAAAACAAATAAAAAAGGTCAGTCGACTTGCAACATGAACATGTCAGGCTACAGATGTGGTGCGATTAAGCTGAATAATGGAACAAATGGGCGGATGAAAACTAGCGGGTTTTCTTGATTGGATTTTGGTTTACAGACCCCATAAAACACATTCGTGGACCCAAGGTTAAGGGTTAAGAACCCCTGATCTAAGTGTTGTTTTCTATCTCTGCCACTTGTAACTGTGATCACACACTTTCGTTTGCTACTCAGAATTCATGGCCGTAGTGAAACGACAGCTTTGACAATTTGAAAGCTTTGCGGTGCTTGGCAACTGGCGTTTTGTGCCAAACAAACGTTGATGTCCATTCATAGCTCTACGGATAAGCTGCGGATTTTTTTGTTTTATCTTTGTCATTCGTAAATATAAACGCAATCCACTTTGAATTCCCCATGTCTTGCACTATTCCACCCAGTTCTTACAGGTAAAAAGGACTTTTACGTTGTAAAGATTCAGTAATTTTCCGTTCTTAACTGTGTAAAATTTAAAATAAACGGCAGAAATTGGGACGTAAGCAGAACCAGATAATTTGCAATAAGCAAACAGCTGATTTTGCAGCGTCAAAAAGTACTCACTCGTTAATACGGCTATGAATGCAGCCTATCCAACTCGCATGGGCTATGAAGAGGAGTTGTGACACTTCACACCTTTGAAGGAGTTCAACATCCACCTCGAACGCTGTTGACACGGACACAAACTTGTGAGCAAGGAATGCAGTGTCTTAACGGCCAGTACGTGGACGTCAACACCGTTCACGGAATCTCTCCAAACTTTGTCTTGCAGCAGCCTTTTTGAGGTCGACAAAGCATGCGTTGGGTATCTCTTGCATGTAAAGTATCCTTCTACAGCAATNAATCAGGCACTATGATGTNCACCGAGTATATATTCCGCCTAATGAGTTGGCATCATCAGCTCTTATTCAAATAGAATCTGGGAAGTAAGCAGCACCAAGAATGCCTTTCCAGGGCTTACCAAAAATTCCCTGAAAATATCCTTTTACCTGGCCCTAAATTCAGCGTTGCGGCTTAAAAAATAACTAAAGGTGTGCATACGGCGAAACCAGACCCGGATTTTCATTTTCGGGCCTGAGGTTAGTTTAATTTGGGGACCCTTTTGAAAATCTGGCGTCTTGCACCAATTTATGACGTCACGTGTTCGGCGTAGGTTACTGACGTTTGACAGTTTCTCAGATTAAAAAATCTCTGTTGAATAAGCGACATGTTTGCAGCGTTACCGGAAGTTTTGCCTCTGAATTTTGAAATCTCAAAAAAACAGAGAGGTATGTTCTCTGACATCACCTTCTAAAAATGTTGGAAAGAGTTCCACCGGCCATTTATCAGAAACATTTCTAAAAGCAATAGTCGGCTGATCCTCATATACATCTGGTGTAGAATCTATAGATGTTGAATTATAAACTGAGTTTTTCATTTGTGTAATAACTTTGACTAGCACTGTCTGAGCCATCAAATGGATAAGGTCTTCACATGTAGTTATGGGCAAATAATAGCAGTGACCACTTCCGGCATTGCCTTGTTTTGCAATATGTCTGGCCAAAAATGGATCGTATTTTGCAATGAATTCGAGCAATCTCATCCAATTTCCACTTTTTGAACTTTCAAATTTTTATTATTCGTGACCGCGTATAGACAGCGTTGGGTGGGGCAATACATTATTACGTCTACGGTTTAAAGCACGCTTCACAATCGATTTCCATTAGCATGTAGTGTTGCTTACTGCTAATTGTTGATGTTTCATTCATTACATTCTTGAGTAGTAGAGCACTATACAACAGGAGCGACTGCATCACGGTAAATAACAGACTTTTCATGAATCTCGAGCAGATTTGTGGCATTTTCCCAGTCATCAGAACCGTTCACGAAATCCAAACTTCTTGCAGAGAATACGTAGCAGTAAAAACAAAATTACTTTCCACTTGCAGGAGAATACCATAACCAGGAACGTTCTAACTCTTTTGTCGACGGACGTCTAAACATTTGCCGGTTGAACAAGAACTGGGTGTGTTTTGTAGCTGCATCCTTTTGCTAGCAGTCTTAGCTGAATGTATGCGACTGCATCAGTTGCGACTGCCATGACTAGTAATGACTGTGGCCACAATCCAGTGACACATTCAAGTGCAGCCCTTGCAGCGATTGACCCACTGGTCTCTAGCACCTCTTCGCTCTAAATCTTTCGAAATTATAAACGATTCTGGAGCTTCCACTCACACAGTGGCCGCAGAGTGGTCGACATTAATGAAAATCTTTTGCAGTCTCACCAGCACCTGCAGTCGCTTCTGTACCGCATTAAACATTAGTCAATTTGTTTCTTCGTGCTATGAACTACGTCTGGTGCAGTAGTTCTTAACCTTTACAAACAAGCCGAACCCTTTCGTAGTTTTCCAAGCTTTTGTCGAACCCTATTTTGCCCAATATAACAGAAAGTAAAATTGTGTTATAGAAATGAAATCAATGAACAGTTTATATTTAATTATACAGTCATGTTTCAGATGACCTTCGTCGAACCCCTGAAAAGGCTCCGTCGAACCCAGGTTAAGAATCACTGGTCTAGTGCAAGGTGCACAACCTTTTCGCTGTTGCCGGCTGCATTACGTTTATTTTTATGAATTACGGCCGCCAGTGCACCTCACTTTCATAAGTCTGTCAATTGTTGAGCAAAAGTCCTAGCACACAACAAGCATTTTTAAGTTTCTGTTCTGAAAGATGTGGAGCAATAGAGTTACAGAAATAGTTTAAAAGCTTTCATTCGTTATAATTCGAGTTTACAGAGTTTCGATCAATTTCGACTGCAGAATATTGGAAACTGCTTGTGCCGTAATTGACTTCTTGTGCCATAATTGAGTTTTTGTGTCACAATTGACTTCTTGGGTGAGTTTAAAATAAGCAGCTTCACTCGTTCTTGTAATATTTGTAGCCAATCCTACAAAATATGGTAAGTTATTTCTTTTGCTGTTGTAACCAGCAAAGATTTTCTGACAAAACACAGACGCTGCTCAACTTGCGTCTCACACAAAATTAGATGATTTTGTAATGAAAACATGCAAGACAAATTTGTTCCTCCCATCGAAGTATTGCACTCAAGGTAAGCAAATACATCAACGGCAAGTGCTGTGATTTTTCAGCCTCTACAATCTCCTCCACGCGAGGATGGTTTGTTTCTGGCGTGACGTGAAAATTTAGGATGCACAGTGACCTCTAGCGAGCACCTATAACGAAGCATTGAAACCAGAGCTGTTCAGATTTTCAGTGTTTTTTTCAAGCTCTCACATCAAAATGCAGTATTACTGTTTGAAATGATGATCATTTTGTAGAATACGAAGTCTGATTCAGGATCGGCTCTTCTGAGAAATGTTTTTTTTCTTCCAGCTTGTTCAGGTTTGTTGCTCAATGAAATGTTTCGAAGTTTGTTTAAAAATAAAAGATACTGAAACCCGATCATCAGAAACGCGCAAACATAGCAGCGTAACTCAAAAATTGACCAGTGGCTGTGTCAGTAGATTTATTGACGTCACCCGTGGAAAGATAAAGTCTTTTCATTGAGATACATCGCCAGAAGCCAGAAGTAGATTTTAAGATGATTTGCGAATGTAGATTCAGAAAATGACTCACAACTCCTTTCAACGCAAGGTCTGGCGAGTGACCATCATTATGATGATGTAACTGATTAAAAACTGCACACCGTAAAATGACACTCGCTGAGGCTATACATTGTACAGAAGCAAGACCTACAGTATACCAGGAACAACCGGCTGGCGCCTATGATGAGAATTAATTTACCTTTCAGTGTATGAGTGAGTGTTACGTATAAACTGCAATGTACGACTTTTAATTTCTATAAAAAATCATTGCATTGTCTAAAACTACTCGATGTCATGCGAGAGTCATGCTTAGCATTCTGGCTCTCGGACGCAATCATTCACTATTTACATATACAACGAGACGTGGAAGAAAGGAGTAGAAACGTGGCTGAACATCGGCCGCGGTCTCCTCAGCAGCTCTTGAATAGACGTTACAATCACGTGACGCACAAGGTGAGTCACTGAGTGCAACAAATGATGGATTCATCAACTCTCATAACTATCGTACGTCAAAGCCAGTCGAATTGTTTACGAAAAGTTATCTGCTGATCGTTCAGCAACGTTTAACTCGCCGTGTTGATGCAATGTGCAGTGTGTTGATGCAATGTACAGTGTGCGAAGAAAGAAAAGCTTCTGATCGAAAAATGAGGAAATATCTGTAAGTTTACGAACTGTAGAGATTTTGCATCGTCTGCAAAGAGCTGTCTCTCAGATTGACCTTCAAAATTGCCAAAGATTTGACCTCTATCCTTTTACATGTCCATAAGGAGCTGTTGTCAGAAAATTTCCTCACATTTGACCTTTATCGATTTTGACCTCTATAATGAGCTAGCCTCAGATTTGACCTCTAGAAAACGGGGAATATGAATTGCAGGCTTTCAGAAAAAAGTCAGGAGGAAGAACAAAATGATTTTAACAATACTTCTGAGATGATCACAAAAGAAGCTCTCCTCACATTTTGTAGCAAAGAACTTCATCAATTTTACATCACTTCACACTTTACTGAGGAGGGGGTGTCTCATTTTTGCACCGAATATTCTGCTGCAGCGACATCGAATGCGTGCGGCGATTCATCTGGGCGGTTTAGGTGTTATTGAGGAGGACAGTAACTGTTAAAGGGATCGGCCGGAGCGCGTATTTTCAAGAACATAAAGCTTGGTTTGACCACGAAACGTTTAGTGTCGTCACCAACCGCCAATCGAGGAGCCCATCACTTTTAGTTTATTCACCAAATCCTTACGAAGGCACACTAAGGAATCTGTAAATCACACATTCTTTGAATGAGAACTATGAGAAAAATTTGCGCGTTCTGCTTTGCAGAGACATATTTTGTTAACCACAACGTACAACAATTTTTCATCTTCTTATGAACTGACGTGATAAAAGGCATGTGACGGGATAAAAGATACGTCATTTGAGGCCAAACGTTCTCGGCGTTTATGAAAGAACAAGCAACTTGCGTCGAGTCGTTGTCATCCAGAGAAAAGACTCGTGTGATGAAGCTGATGAAGCTGAGGGTGCATTTCGAAGCGATATACTGAGTTGCGAAGAACAATCACAGAACAACAGAAATTGTTTTTGCCATTCCAACATACACTTTCTCAACGTGCTTATCACATTATTGGCGCATAACAAACATTGGTTTTAAAGCCAACCGAAGCTCCATCCCGCCAGATTCGCATCCGAGCAGAATCGCTAGTTTGGCGCGAAATGCGCCAGGTTTAGCGATTTTTTGCCAAGCCTACCGTTTATTTTTCGAAAAAACGCGTTTCACCGCTTTTTGAGATTTCTAGCGCAAAATCTATCGCTTTTCTTATAGTTTTGCAGAACAGTTTCATCGACGAACAAAAAGCAAAGAAATCGAAAATTGCCACTAGCGCTCACTAGAAGTGGCACGGCCCGTTAATGGTCCGGCGAGCCGCTGAGATTGAACGAGCGATATTTTTACGATATTTTTAGAGGTTAAATTTTACCTGGCCGCTACCGCCCGCTAATGTTGAAAAACTTTCAAAAGTGTTTTTTTAGTTAAAAGAACCGCTCAGTGGCATTAAAAGTGAGTGAAACCACCTGGTATTGCTTTACCGATGCAAATATGTTATTCCCATCTGCGAGCATTTAAAGAACTTTGTCATGCGCGACTGGCAGGTACACTTTAAGAAACTTTCTCTGTTACATGATGCTGACTTCTTGCATGAGCTTGGCGAACCGCGATTTTGGTGCTGAGTGGCTTCTGGGAGGGAACGTGTCATGCAACGTTTCATGGCGTGCTATTGTTTCATAAAAATCTGTAGAATCACCTGCAAAAATACGCTGGACATACTCCACTAGCAAGCAGTTTCGAAAAACCAACTATGTTGTTTCTGATGGAAAAACTTCACATTAAACCATGCTTAATTGGCTACCTTGTACGTCCAAGGTTTAAGTCTTTGAACTTTCATAATATAACTGAAAGACAGGAATCTTATAAACTAGCCAGATCTTTGATTGGGCAACTATAGGTTGTGATGGTAGTTTTGCTTCACGTTCATTGCGTTGTTCACTTGATGCACAGTGGCAGTCAGAGCAACTTCAAACATTTAAATACAGAAACAAAGCTTGCTTCAAATTTTTCTGAATTTAAGACAGAGAAGAAAAATTCCAAGGATTTCACGAGGTGGACAAATTTTTGCAGGCCAGTTTTTCTAGCAGCATATGTAAAGAAGATGGTGAAAAAGCCATTGGTGGATTAAATGTGTTTACGTTCTGGTTGAAAATGAGTTTCCTGGTTTATCAAGGTTGACTGGATGTGAGTTGTGTATTCCAAGCACTTGTGCATTTTCACTGAGTGGAAGGATTTGTGATCAAATGAGAACTCTCCTCTGTGCGATAAGCTTGAACTCTGTTCTAGTTTTGAACAGATCAAAATACTATAATTCTGAATAAATGATAGGGCTCTGATGAGGTAGAGCAATAGTAGAAGTCTTGTTTCATCAATATTTACGTATTTTGTAAAAAAAACTTTGCTGGTCGATTCAAGACGAGATTAGCCTACTTCGGCGCTTTGCACATATAAAGCGCGTACGTAGTGCTGCTACGTACCTTGGCACTGGAAGTAGTTGCAACTGCAAATCTATAGTAGAGTTATATCTTGCAAAAAGTAATACATTGGTGATAATATGTTCAAACCCGAGTAAATTTGAAGCATTCCTATCAAGTAGAATTGGCAGAAAACCTACATGGAAAGCAAAAAACTTAATCGGCATTTTAAGGGTTCCCACGGTATTCCAAAAGGGAGGGGTCCGTGGCAAGTGCCTCATTTGCCTCAGCACCGTGAATCCACCACTGGCAAGGTCGCCTGTATTCAGTGATTCAGATCTTAGTGATTGAATGAAATGATGGCGCCTTTTTTGAACTATTAGCTGTTAATTCTGCTAACTGCCATTTACTAGCTGAATCGCGTAATCTTCTATCATTCCATTTTCCCGTATTCCAGGGTTTTTGAAAGTCGTTTTGGGTTAAAAATGACACCAAAATTGATTTTAGTGGCGCACGATTTTCTAGCAGTAATTTTTTCCTGGTGGAGGTGGAAGTGAAAGTTCCGCGTAAATGTGGATTTTCACCCAAAATCATTTCGCCATGCCCTTTGCAAAAGCCTTAAACTTTTGTTACAAAACAGCGCAAGAAAGAAAATTAAGGTGCGCTGTTCCACATCTGCTCATTTTTCACTCGTACCTGAACTCTGGTTCGATAGATGCAGGGGTAAAAATATCTGGAATGACGAAGAAATTTCGCCAAAAGTTCTTGCGACTATCACATCACTTTTGCTCAACTTTTTTTCTAGTAATTTTACTTTTTTTATTAATGTTTGCAAAAACTGAAAAAAAACTTTACTACCACAATGCCGTCCAGCCTTTGCTTTTTTGGCAAAATTAAAAATTTTGAGATTCTGTAGAACAGTCTGGGAAGTTTCAAGAAACTTTTGCCTAATACTTACAAAATTTCTCCGAATTTTTAATGTTTTCCCCCTGGTTTTTCCTAAGGTTTTGTCCATTTCTCACGAAGACAACTGCCTTCCCTGCCACTTCATCCATTGCGGCAATGCGTTTACCGTGTCTTTGTCATGGGGAGTGATACTTCTTAGAGATAAAATTATGATATCACGCCAACAATGATACTTTTGATTGAAGAAGCTCCACTTTTCATTCACATGTACGCTTTGCATCCGAATTGTTTCTACTAATACCCCTCTTTCCTTGCTAATCAATGCTCATTGATGATGAACCAATGCTTATTGATGATGAATCAATACTCGTATAAATGCACGCGCTGATAACAGCTGTTTCCAAACTGCTTGCTACCACCAGACCCGCGACCAGGGGGCGGGAAAGCCCCCTCAGAAATTTTCAAAAACATGTTTAGTTGTTAGGAACAACAGCAAGTTACAATCATTTTGTTTCCCTCGAAAATAGAACAACATTCGGACTTCAGCGCCATTCACACTGAAATCCTTGATATTCGGTAAAAAGAGAAAGACACATTCAACCACAACACCAGTGTTTCTTAACCCTTTTACATGCATGGTTCAGATAACTTTGGTAAAAATTGCGTGGCCCACTAACTTGTTAGCGTAGGCTATGCTTTTATACGCATAAACAAACACATATCATCGCTTCTAAATCAGCGATTTTATTCCTGTGTGTAATTCAGCGGGAATCTTGCTACTGAACACAACCAACGTGTTCCCACGCTGTAGTTATCAGATGTCTTGGTAACTATGTTCTAACATATTCCCCACTCCAAATCTGCGCTATGGGTTATCGCCCACAGGTTGGGAAACACTGCCCTACATGCTTGGAGACTACAGTCTAGCGATAAATGAGCTCTTTGCAAAACGCTCAATCAGAAAATGATATGGTGCCTCTTGCAATGTAACGGAAGGGTTTGGGATGGTTTAACTTGGGCATGTTTATGGCCCGTGGCCAGTCGCGGCCATCCGTAGGGTAGACCCACCTCGTGGCTGTGTCAATATGTTCTTGCAAGCATGTTATATCACTTACACATCCTGTAACTTACTGGACTGTTATTTTTGTTTGTTACGTAACTTGCACACGCGGTAGTTCGTTTTGGTTCGTTCAGGAGCGCACGACTGCTTCGCTATTGCAGGCGGCATTACGTTTATTTTTACGAATTACGGTCGCGAGTGAGTTAAAAAAATTTTCATTTTTTGTATTGCTTATGTTCTGCTTCCATACACTGAGCCTGCTTCCACACGTCTGTTTGGTCGTCTTTCTGTTAAGTATCTTCATACAGTAGATAAACAGTTTTTATTAATGGACGGCTCCCATAACTAATATTTTAAAATTACATTTGCACGACCGAATAAATTTTTATCGAAGGCCGCAGGTTGTGCACCTCTGACTGAGTTGCTCCTACGGTGGCCTTTTCCTTTGTGAAGTGAGTAGCTGGGTTTCTAATTTTTTCAATTAGATTTAGCTTTACTGTTTTTGTTAGGTTTGATTTAATTCTACCTTATACTTCATACACTTCGCAGAGCTGATGATGCCATCCTGGTAGGCGAAATATACGCTCTGGTAAGATCTCAGGGTCTGATTCTTGACTGGGAAAGATTCCTTGCGATAGACATTGAGACGGCGCCTAGTAGATTTAGTTCATCTGTAAGTGACCCAAGCTATCCCGACTTGATGCTTTTTTAACCGTTAGAAAAGTGAAGTGTCTAGCAGGACTGACGTACCTGACAACGCTAGTTCTCACAGAAAGAACAAAGAAATCACGATCTGCCGCTAAATAAGAAACTTAAGGTCGCACAGAAACAGCGACGCATTTTGGTCTTTTTCGAACGCAGCAGCTGTTTTTGGCAACGGGTACATTCCCCAATACCAAGGGATAAGACACAATGCATACTTGTTTACGACTTTGAGAGACAAAGGAACAGGTGACCAACATATTTGAGTGCTTAGAACAGGGGCGGCCAAACCTGCTCTATGTATGAGCCGGATGTCGTAAAATCCAAGTTACAAAGAGCCGCAACATAACAATCTAAAAACACGAATTTATTTGCAATCTACGCCAGTGATGTATTCGAGACCGTAACCTTCGAGATCGAGACTCGAGCACGGGCGTCGGAAGGGAGCAGGGGGTCTTTGCCTCCCCTGGATTTTGAAAATTGTTAGCAAATAAAGTTTTTTTTCTTAGTTCCGAGTGGGAAAAATCAAATTTAACCACTTATGGCCCCCCTGGAAAAGTTTGGGAAAAATCTCCTGGTAGCCCCCTCTGGAAAAAATCCTTCCGACGCCCATGGACTCGACACTTGGAATTCGAGACCGAGGCTTCAAAATTTGTGTGTTTTGCCTAAAATGTTTTTTTTAAATGTGTTCATCACTAATAAGCTGATTTTTTTCAAATTTCTGGCATTTTTCGACCTGTTTTCGGTGTTTCTTACCTGAAAATACAACAAACAAAAATCGTTGATATATAAAATTTTAATAAACCATTTATTTGCAATATTCGAAGTCTCGAGACCTTAGCCTTCGAGACCGAGACTCGCAAAAATGGGTCTCTAGACGAGTCTCGAGACCGAGACCAAGTCCCGAGACACCATCACTGATTTACGCTTCTGTGACATCATAATTATTTTTGGAACGACTTGCAAAAGTAATACTGTACGGCACGCTAGCTACCAAAGTACCACTTTACAATATTCCTACACTTTGCAATAGAAATAAAAAATAAAAAACAAATATATAATTTTTCGGAAAGCTCAAAGAGTCGCCGTTTGGCCACCCTGGCATGGAACACACTCACGTCAGCTGTGCATTAGGCTAAAAGCATTCTGTCCGTGTACATCACCGCTCGAATCGAATCTAATTTCATTCACCAAATCGAGTCAAAAGCTATCCAATGTAAAACTACTAGAGAAGATTAAGAAACTGTCAAAGTGCTCAGCTCAGTTTGGCAACCTTGAGTTTTTTGGTACCAAGTTGTCTCACATCAGTGGGAGTTGTAGGCAGGGGCGCAACGAGGGGGGCAAGGGGGACACAATTCCCCGGATGCCGAATCACTATGGGGACCCTGAATCACTGCGGAGGCGCCGAAAAGTCCCAACAATATCGCAAGTACTTTCTTCAATGCAATACATTTGCTTCCGAAAGACCTCAGGTTCGAACATTTGGGCGCCAAACTTGCTACTTGCCCGGCATCTAACCTCGTTACGCCCCTGGTTGTAGGCTAATAAACCATGCCACAAACTCAAAGGAACGCACACACAATGGCGATAACTTCTACGTTGAGGTAAAGGTTCTCTTCGAAGTTTAGCCAGACAGCCTGCGCCTCAAACATCCTGCGTTAGGGCTGAGCAACAACACTCGACCAACGTCTTTCAATTGGTTCCAACCCCGCTCTTGAAAGCCAATCAAAAGCGACCTGAAGTGATGATTGGCTATGAAAAAATAGTTGTTGTTTTGGGACAATAGCTACAGTACTGTATGATAACTTACACTGGCTTTCTTAGATGTTTGTGTAAATACAACCGGTAGTCGCCGAATAGGCTATGTAACAAATGTATGCATTACATGCATGTCTTTTTGAAAAAAAAAATTGTGCTGAAAAAAACTGATGTCGTCCACAGCTAGGGAAATGGGGGGAAGCTTCCCTCTTCCCTCCCTCATCCTGGAAACGCGTGATATAGTTTAAGTAAAATTGATAGTCATGATGTAAAATTGTGCAGAGTGGAAAAATTAATCACATGAATTAACTTTCGACAAATTTCTTCTCCAGTAAATTGTCTGTCGGGAATAAATTATTATCAAACCCCAAAGATTTTGTGTGTCGCAATTATTTAGGATGTTGCCCAAAAATTTGGTGCTATTTTTTAAATAGTTAGCCGGCTTGCACACAAAAAGGTACTGAAAGTTCTTTGAAAGCAACTTAGAGGAAATCCTGGCTGAGCCAAACAATGCCCGCGTTCATGTAGTTAAGGAATTCATTGCATACCTCTACACACTGTACAGCCAGGGACAGCCGCTCATAAGTCCAAACTAAGTTATCTCGAAGGAAACATCCACGTCTTACTAAGTTTACGGAAGCCATAAACAGGCAAAGTTCACGTGAAGCTTAGAAAATTAAGACAATTTTTGGAGAATCTAAAATACTTCATTAAAAATTGATGGGGGCAATTGTCTGCTTGGACGCTTTGTTACGGCCCTGTGGTATGCAACAGCTGAACAACACAAGTTAAATTTTTGCTGTAGTTAAAAAACTTTAAGTTGAATAGATAAATCTGCCGCAAAAGACTTTTACATCTTAAAATTCCCTATAAAATTGGCTTCTTTCGCAAGTGTCCTTTCATCCTATTCAAAAATACGCGAAACTCCCGAATTATCAAGCCTATTCTCTTCTCTAAAAGTTTATTAAGAATCATTCGAAATCAAAGCAAATTGTCATGAAGTTATTACAAAACCAACACTGGAGCTTATGTTGATGCATTTGTTTGGTGTTCAGCATCATCATTATTCAGAGCACACCACACCAAACGCAAGCTGAACGAAAACCCCGGCCTCACTATGACAAAATACACTGGCACTTCACAACTGCAAGTCGACTGCGGCTTTGATTATATCGATATGGTATTTCGTAAGACCTGTAGGTTGGATTGGTGCCTATGGTCCCTTGGGCATAGATTCACAGAATGAGCGCTTCCACGGTACTGACAAGGTCTATGCGGAACATGTTGCATTAACTTTGAAGACGGCGTGTCGAAAGAAATTTCAGTGTATTTTGTTCATATAAATGGAGTATTTGGAGGGTGCTGACTTCTAAAGTGCACTGGTCAAGGGAATGTAACTACAAGCAACGCAGGCAATATCAACCAGGAATACAGCGAATTACAAAGTGAGAAAATGGACTGTAACTTGTAACGTATCCTAACTCATAAAGCTTTTTGTCTTGTTTTTGTGGGAGGATAAATTTCTTTCACGTCTTCGCACTGCAAGGATCGGTGCACATATCAGCGTGTCGACTGCATGCTGCTGGCGCGGCTCTGGTTTCATGCCAAAGGAAACTGATAAGGCCCTGAAGTCAGTTGCATGCCAAACACAGAACAAGCCCAAAACGGTTGAATATACCACATTTGCAGAAACAAATGTTTTTTGCGCCACATCATGGTCGCGCTTAAAGGCCATTGATTCGTTTCCGCAATGCGTGGGTGGAAATTTTGGTATTTGAAACTAGAATAGATCATCATTCTTTGAATAAATGTTTGAAACATTGTGATACTCGTCGTTTTAGAAATCCTCAACGAGCCTCCAATATAAAAAAGTAGGCTGTAAAGCTGAATATCTTGCATGACATTTTCGAAGAACATCTAGCAAAGCAAGTTTCGCGGCTTTTCGATTTTTTCTCCCTGTTCGTGTTACTGGCTCTGATCAAAATACTTCAATAAATCTCGCTTCTTTATGATAAACTCTCTGTGCATTTCGAAGAATTGCTTTTAATTCATCTTCTTTAATGTGCTAGGAAGATGTCGGCAGCTGACTCACTCTGTAGAAATTTAAAATGCCTATTTCAGGCGCTACCTTTCCTCCGTCGAACTGGCCCTAATTACAAAGACGTTTCTCCGCAAGATTTGCGACCAATGGCTTCATATTATCTTCACGTTCCGCTTCCAAAGTCTAGCAAGATATTTCTACCGGCTTCGGAACTTATCTTTAAACGTTGGGCATTCTTGTTTTTAATAATAAATATGTTAATTGTTACTTTTTGATCAAACTGTAACAATCTAATAGTATTGGCTAACCCTTGACAGTGAAGCTTGGATGTGAGATACTTCATGGATGTCAATTATGGACATGATGTACTTATGCGACGAAATGTTTCAGCAGATTGTGATTACGCGACAATTTTTATGGGAATCTCTCTCTGCTACTCACCATCATTATCATCCCATTCTATTTTCAATAACTCTGCGAAAGGTGGTTTGCACCAACCAAGCAGTTTTGATCTTAAAGTTCTGAAAGTTCAAGAGAGTTTGAAATATCTGGTCTTCTCAATCAATTCCATTTTATCACTAAAAGTTTGAACTGACAAAAAGCATTGCTTAGTTTGCTCTATTTGAGAAATTTTGAAACATTCGCCAAAAAACGTAAGACGTTTCACTTGAACGATTCAACCTTGCTGTTTAAATACTTGAGATAAAAATCCATTGAACATGTGTATCATGTAAAACCCAATGAAGGGCGTATCAGATCTCACGGTACCGCCACTACTATAGCAGGGATTCAACTTAATGCGAAATAAAATTATTTTTGTATATTTATCAGGTATTGCTTTTACATACAAATGGCTTATTGTTCTACAGCAAAGTCTGAAGTTTCGTTCAATATTTCCCACTTGCCTATCGTTTCTCCATACCTGCGGGCGTCATACCCAGGATTGCCCAAATAGGTGATGAAACAGAATTTAAGGCACTTCAGGCTCAGTTTTTGCATATGTCGCAGCAGTGGTTCAGCCTGTATTTACACCAAACAGCTGTGTGTTAGCATGTCGAGTACTTCACAGTTCTTAAGAAATACACTGTGCAAAATTATGAGACCACCAGTAGAAGTTTCAATAACTGTCGTATATAAATGATATTTTTTATTCTATTAATTTGCAATCCTTACATAATATGTATCAATGAATCAGAATTTTATTGAGAATCTGAAGATTGAATTTTTAAATGTTTTAACTTTGGGTATCTGGAGATTTAATTTTCAACTGTTCTTTTTATAACTTTTTATGAAATACGCCTACTTATATGGATATGGTGAAAGTTTCTTTCATAATAACCTTGGTATTTTTCAACTACAGCATGCTGATTGTTATGCTATCTGCAAAAAATAATGAGTGTAGTGTCATTTAAACTCTTGAAAACAATGGGACCGCTGCAAATACCCTTTGTCCTTACGACTTTGATCTGTCAATGTTTTGCGTGATATCCTTTGTTTTTAGTCACTGCTTTCTAACGTCTTCGCATACTATGCACCATGTTACAAATCTCTTCGAGGGTCACAACATTATGCCAAGCTCGAATAACCTCAGATGACTTTTCGACAAGCTCTTATTCGAAGGCTTTCCTTTGGCAACAAGCGTATTGATGCAATCAGAGGAGCAGCTAAGGGGGCAAAAGGCGCGGTCGCTCCCCCCAAATTTTGGACGACAATTACTGAACCGTTGAGCAAAATTTTCATGAATGCGCGAAGCCAGTTATTTGTGCGCGTAGGCAATGTTGGCCACCACAAATTATTTTTCTGGCTACGCGCCGGCAGGGCCGGTCTTAAGCCGATGCAACCGATGCGGCTGCATTGGGCCCNGCGCCTCAGGGAGCCCCGCGCCATGGTGTTTGGGCAGGTTGTTTATTTTTGCCAGATAATCCTTGTGCACGAGAATTGTAAAAAGGCTTATAAATCTCATTTTAATAAAAAATTATCTCGTTTGAATGAACGATGAGTTTCCTCTAATTGTTATCGTACGTTATCAAACATGCTCAATTCTCATGCTGAGTGTTGTATCTACTCTCCACCACGCCCCGCTCTTTATGGATAGAATTTGGTTGTTACTAGTGCCAGTTGAGACTGAAGTAGATCTACCTACTGCAAACAAGTTGTCTAGTGATTCAACTCCCAATGAACAGGTCAAAATGGGTGTCTGTGGTATTAATTTTGATGGCAGTCCTGTTAACGTAACGTTGTTCAGTTCTCGATTCTTCTGTTTTTGGAAAGAATGTGGCAAAAACTGTGAATGTCATCCAGCACACTGGTTCCTGTTTATCAATATATTGGGCCGCTATATGCTTCTATTTCATCAATCAACCATGCGGATTATATACAGTGGAAACCGCTCAATAACCGCACACTCGGGAATAGCAAAACCTGCTCTAATAAACGGTTGCTCTTTTATCCGATGAGAACTTTTTGCAATAAAAATAGGATGTCATTCACACCAGGGCATAGGTTCCCAACCTTTTTTGGAACTGGCACCCCTTTCACAAAAATGAAATGGTGTTCGCACTCCCTCATTTTAAAAAAGCGTAGAAATAACAAATTATACTTCACAACACCGCTGTGACAAAACAATGGACGTCAAAATGGCCATATATCGCGAATGCTGTTTTCCGAATTGTAAAATTCATGGTGAAAAAAGTTATTTTCGTATGTTTTAGGGGGGCGATCGCCCCAATCACCCCCACCTGGATCCTCGCCTGTATTACGGGTGCGCTTCACACTGAATTCAAGCAAACAGTTTTGAACTCGTGGTACACCAAAACCATGGGCGTNAGCAGGGGGGTCAAANCGGTCATTTGCCCCTCTCTGGAAATTGGGACTAAGAACCAAAATCTTTTAGAAAATTTGACGTCAGCAGCTCAATTCCGATTAGTTGATTTATTTCTTGTAATGACAGTTTATCAACCGGCACGACAACTCACACTGCACAACCGCACAAGACCCAGGCTCACTGTTCTGGTGTCACGCAGTGGTGAGCTTNCAGTTCACTCANGTCCGCTCCTTTGCCTGCAGGGGCAGGTTGCCAAACTTGGGAGCGGATTGTTTTACAAGTGGTCTTTATTGTGTAACAATAACATGGCAACAAATCTTCTGATGTTCACTTCAAGTTACGATATTAGGCNTTGTTTGGCACATGTGACCGTTGAATGCAAACATCTCTGCAGGCAATGCAGCGAGACAATGACTGCTGATGGGTTAAGCAGGGACGCCGAGAGCGCGGTGGCATTGCCTCCTGACCTTTCAAAAGAGGCACAACTGGGGCAAAGGTGACTTTTTCATAACTGCATCATAGGTAATTTTATGGTTTATAAAGATCGAATTTAAACAAATTTTCTATAGTTTCTTTTATTTTTTTTGAGGTCAACATTGTTGTTGAACAGTAGCAAGCATAACTGATAGCATTTTTTTTGTTTTTCA
>JGI24158J21664_10000951_pt1 | contig 30160 bp, 26 predicted proteins | sample Ectturendosymbi3_FD_21664 | JGI IMG/M metagenome (IMG submission 21664)
AACTCAATTTCTACCATAAACTCAAAATTGCGTGTTACAACTTTTCTTTCTTTATCTTGGTGAAACTTACAACCGTACATTCAACACTATTGTGGTAAAGTGCTTCAAATCTGAACCATTTCTGTAAAACAGTTTCAAATTAACTTTTCAATCCAATGACAATGCTAGAAATCTGGGCCAACGCCATTTCTTATTAATTTAGTGGGCCATGAGCAAAAAGAGGTTGAAAATCCCTGGACTAACGTATACATTTATCAGTTGCGTACGTCAGTTAGTCGCTCATGAATTGGACCACAACGGGATCCAAGTCTAATATGCACGTATGTTTTGTAGGCCTACTTCTGTAACTTCGTAAGTCGATGTCTTATACAGGGCGAAGTCACTACTTCGCTTCAATTCAACGTGTGCTAGTGTACATCCGAAGATTTTAAATCTGAAAACATAATCGTAATGGCGGCCACGATGACTTGCTCAACTGCAATATTGGCGGCAAAAAGCAGATTGCAGATCTTACATGTTCAGCATTGCAAATTTTCACAAGCGCTTTTGTAGGAACGTTTTGCAAACAAAAAGTACATGCTTGGAATCACTAAAAACAAACATTCAAACCTGTGAATTCAATGAAAGCAGACTTTCATTTGCCGTTTTAAATCTGAACACAAATGTTCAGGAAAAAAGCGCTAGACTATTGAACTTTTATAGATGATGCTTTGAAACAAGGGGCATTAAATGCTTAAACGTTGAATCTTGGCTATTGCTTTCCTCCTTAATAAAATTTCTGGGAATGAACCAGACTCAATGGCGACATTTAAGTCAATCTTATTTGAAGAAGCAATGAGACCGAGGCGTCTCAGCCAAAAGAAGAAAATTGCTTTAACAGCTTTTAACAGCTTAAACCGACTCAAAGATTTCGTTCAAACGTCGTTTTAGACATGACATCAAAATTGGGAAGAAAGATCGCGCATCCCCAATTCCCATAAGATGACCAACCCGTTTGGCCTACATTATTCTCTCACCTTCTGACTTTATCAGACAGAGAAAAAACAAAAGCAATGATTGATTACAAATACCTACCACAACTGGGAAAAAAGTAACAAAATACAGATACCTTGCTTCAAGCAAGACAACAAAGCAATTCGAAGTGTTTTGAAGCCTTGCAAGCAATGTGCATTTTGTGGTAGCCTTGGTAACAAAGGGAAATCAATTACTTTATGCTTGCAAGGCTGTGTCTGGTTTGAATGCAGATCAAGCAAAATTTTCTTCAACGCCAACTCAGCATGTTTAGTTCAGGCAACGGTAACATGCAAAAGTCGTCATTACGTCCAATCCCAACGGACGTGAGCAGGGCCGTGTGAAAGAAACTCCAAATGGGACCCTTTAATATCAGCAAGCATTTAGACAGATGCGTGCTTTTTCGAGCCATTTCCGAATTAGTCCCTTGAGCAGAACTATTTCAAAACCTAACCAAGCTAAACGAATAATGTACAACTTACGAGAAAATAACTTTAATGAACTGCCAATGCAAAATAAGTGCAAGCTAACTTTATCACTCGTTAGTTGTTGTCATCAATATCTCTTCTTGTGATGTGATGGGAAATTATTTATTATATAATTTACCTGTTTGATGTAGTTGCCGTACTTGCATCATCTATAGTGTACGACAGGGGTGTGCAACCTGCGGCCCGCGGACCATTTATGCCGGTTACTAGTACTAGACAGCCTGTGTCAAACGAAGGCGCGTCCCGCGGTCTAATCTGTTTAATTGCGTTTGGCCCTTCAGTGATAAAGGTTGCACACCCCTGGTATACGACAATATGTGAAACCAGCACTCTCAGACCCGGGTCAAATGAGGTCATTCACGTTAAACTACGGAAGCGGAAGTCGGCGCGCTTTAAACTCTTCAGTAGCTTCATGTTTTTGTGTGACTAGTAGTAGGTGCGATTGCGGTTATCTACGCTCTTCTAGATTTTGCAAGGGAGCGAGTTCGTCACGAGTTCGGGTCTGGCAGACCCGACGATAGTATTAGTATGAGGTGGTGGGGTGGGCATAACACCACCATGTGGTTTATGGGGGCAAAGCCTGTAAAAAGCTGAAACTCACTCAGGGCACGCTTCTATGATCGTGTTTGGAGTATTTGTTTTTTCCCACTCGAAACTAAGAAAACAAACTTTTTGGCCATTTTTTCAAAATCCAGGGATGGGCCAAAACCCCCTTTTGCCCCCCTCTTCCGACGCCCATGACCGCACATCTTAAAAACAGTGATCTGCAGTCCCGAAACTGAATCGCAAGTTGCAAAGACGTTCAAAGCAAAATTAACAAATCCAATCCGAATTCACCAAAAGACTGAAATCTGGCAGGATGTAAATCCAAATCCATGATAATATCTGCTGTGTTCTTGTTCAGACGTCATTGCCCGTGTCCACAGAGTTAAACCTGAACCTGTCNCAGTGAGTGTAGGACTCCAAAAAGGGTGTTTGCTGTCACAACTCCTCATGATCTNTAATATGAATTGTATAGTCAGTCACAGCCGAGTTGTTGAGGGTTCTACTGTTGGAAGCTGCAGGATCAACTGTTAGCGTTTTGTAGGCGATTTTTTTGTACTGCTAGCATCTTCACAACAGGGCCTTCAGCATGCACTCGATAGGTTTCTGCGCGTGCGACCAAGCCGGAATGAAAATTAGCACTGATAAACCCGAGGTATTATGTCTCTCCAGAAACATAAGGCTGTGTATGCTGCATGTGGGCGGCAATGCACTGCAGCAGATAGAGAAATTCAAGTACCTCGCACTGTTACTGACGAGTGACGGATGGCAGGAGATTGATAAACAGATTGGTAAAGCAAACCCAGTTCTGCCTGAGGTTGTGTACTCTGTGGTGACAAAACGGGAGCTTTCGAACACCGCAAAGCTGTCAGTTTTTAAATCCTTCCCTATGGCATGAATCTTGTGTAATGAATGGAAGGGCACCATCCCACGTACAAGCGGCAGAAATCGAATTTTTGCGAAAAGTTCGCGGTCATGGCACTTCGCGAAAAAGTAGGCAGATGTGAAATTCGTAAAGCGCTTAATGTCGAGCCACATCTACAAATCAAGTGATCCCAGCTACGTTGGTTCGGCCATGTGTCCAGACCAAGACCGTAACCAGCTTGGGACACCAAGGGAGGCGAACAGTTTTTTTTGAGAGAGGCCCAATTTTTTAGAACTAGGTCCAGCACATTCCAGGGAGTCTANAAATGATTCAGAGGAGCTTCGCTCCCCTAGTTAAGGGCCTGTGGTCCAGACCGTCCTTCCGTAGGGGAAAAACGGATACGAAATACGCTGAAATAAATTTCTCTGACCAGAACATCATGGCATTTCAGCTACTGGTCTTATTGGTGTGAGCCTGTAATACTGTACTATTGATTCATGAGGACGTTTTCAAAATTTGTTTCTAGTTTATTTTGAGATTGAAACTCAGCACAAACACTATGAATGTTACTTGTCAATACGTGAATAAACTAAGTTGTCATCAGACAGTTTGTTTCTATTATGAACATGTTCGGCAAAGATTTTGGCACTAAGCGCATGGAGGAAATGAAACAAAACTCCCATATAAACAGTTCGTACTTTATTTACAATTTCCACTAAGGAGTTTTCAAAGACTACAGACCAAAAATTTCAATCTAATTTGAGACTGAAAACTTTTTAATAACAATCATTTTTTTATTGTTAGAACTATTTGCCTATCTGCTTTTGATTACATTTCCATCTTCGCGTATTTCAAATATAACCTTTTGTGCCTGACAAATTTAGCTCACGTTCAAAGTGGGAGAAAAATGAAGAAGTTCGTGGTAAGCATACGTTCAGTCTCAGCAATTTTGAACATCAGGTTTGAAACAGCCTTTTTGCAACATTGTTTTCCAAGGTCCAACCTAAATTGGAAGCAAACATTTTCAGATGTACCTTGCTTGTTCAGCAGTCAAGGTATACAAACCATGTGTACTTGTTCTATCGTGAGCCGATAGGTTGAGGGTACGTCGAGCAAACAAGAGGGAGAAATGACCGCGAATATGTGCAATGATCTAACAAGCAACTTGTGTGTGCCAGGCGCGTGGTGGGGAGGTGCAAGCGATGATTCATGAAAAATCACGAGATGCGGGAAAAAATGCATCGTTATAAACGTGGCACCATTGCCACATGCGAAGCGGAAAAGAAATTGATTCAAAGAGTGAAGTAGTATTTGCAAAACTATATCAGCAATATAAGTTCAATTTGCAGTTGACGAGATCATTTGAGGATTTAACGAGATCAACCACTTTGCATGCTTGTGCAATAGAAGTGCTGTTTCATCTTCTAACACTTTACGAAAGGATTCGGTTTCAACTATTTATTGTAATAAATGAGAAAAGACGTCAGGAGATGAGCATTTGGATTGTTTACGTGGCTAGCGTGTTTCATTGCAGTGTTGGAATATCTGTAAGTGTTACAATTTGATGAAAACCGGACGAGTTCATGACTGTTTAGAAAGTAATCCAACGTGTGCTCAAAGTTAGAATGACTGGTTCCAGTGAAGCTGTACAACAAACATATTCCAAGTTCCTCACATGATTTGCATTTGCATTTTTGCGCCATAAGATCCGCAAACGTTGTAATAACTTTCGATCTCAGTGACCTTTGAGGAAATTGATAATTAAAATCTTTGAATTTATCTTTTGCGACGCGGTGACCATATCTACAGTACATTCTAGCCCAGGGGTGGGCAATTAATTTGACTCGGGAGCCACTTTGAAAAGGCCGCATTTAGCAAAGGCCTTCTAATGGAAATAGAGACAAAGTCTTGGTTAAGTTAGCTTCAGCAATAACATTTGCTGTGATAATTTAAAGGAAATTTAAGATTGGAACATATTCCCTGAAAGCTTCCGCGGGCCACTGGAAACGGTGTGGAGGGCCACATTTGACCCGCGAGCAGCTATTTTCCCACCTCTGTTCTAGCAATTAGAGCAGTGTTTCGCAAGCTTTGCCTAAACCAGTGGTTATCAAAGTTTTTTTCATATTTCCCCTTTAACCCCAAAGACTATCAATTCCTCCCCAACAAAAACCGGAAAAAAGATGATTGCAAAAACTTCATGCCACCTACTGTAAAGAAACAAAGACGATAATAAAACGAACAGACTCTTTTCTAACGTCAATCACTGTAGTTTAAAGCAGCTTGTCCTTGAAGCCAATCTATTCGTGTAGTTTTTAAGTGTTGATGAATAAATAATAAAAATTCAGGTTTTTTTCATCAACAGCTTTTCCTCCTCAATTCCTCCCTGGAATAAATTCCCTCCCAGGAATTAAAAATTCCTGCTTTTGTGAGCCAAGTGGTATCCGTTTGAGAACCACTGCCCTAAACAATAAACCTGTTACTTCGCGAAATGATAGTAACACAAAAACAGCATAAACTGGATGAAATAAACACTTGGTAAGAAACCCTGTTGACAAACACTAAGCTCCCATTAGTGTCCGCTTAATGGCATGTAATTCGCAATAAGAGTTTGGTGAAAATTTTGGCCCTAATTTGACATATTGCTTTATTTGAATGCGAGCTGAGATTGCCTACCTACCGCAGGCGACAAAGAAACTCTATTAAGATCATAGTGCCTCATTCCTTGCTGTGAAATAATTCCTTTCAATTGATAGCGTTGTTTAATGCGTTTCTAATAAATACAGAATTAATAACCAATATAAACATATTTGCTTTATACTTTTCAATATTTAAAAATGTGTTAATTATCTGTAAGTCTTCCTTGCTACGTTCAGGCTTTACCCACGAGTGGCAATATAGTAGGTTTTTTATACCTGCCATCTCTTCATAATGGGATCGGAAGATATGTATTTTCATGATGGAGGTTCTAAAAAGAAGGGTTTTTATCTCAGCAACTGGGCTATGTTAGGAATCGTGTTCTTCTACGTCGGATCAGTTCTTCTGGTCGGTGAGTTGATTGTTTGTTAATATATTCGGAAAAATGCAAACCACCAAAATGAGCCAAAATGAAAACAAATATATTTGTGTCAATGTTACATGCCCAGCTGAGCATTAGCAATGCAATGAATTATTTCAGTCGTTTCTACGCGCAAACAATTAACATCACAATTGTCTTGTTTTTTATCAAAAAAAGTTTGTTTTTTGTTAACTCAGGCTTACTGGTTGGACTTGTTGGTCGGCCTACTTGCCAAACTGAGATTCCTGAGACACCAGACCCTACTACCACTAAACCACCAACGACAACCACCACTGTCGGTGTTATCACTGGAGAGCCAATGACAACAGCAATACAGGAGACGACGCATGGGTCGGATGCCACAACAGCTCCATCGGTGAGAAGCTTGCAATCAGTAAATGCAAGTGGTGGACGTAAAGTAGAAAAACTTTAGATGATAACTGTGCATATAGTATATGCAGTATATGTATATGCCATATAGTGTATGTATATGCCATATAGTATATGCATATGCCATATACATTCTATTGTGCATCAACATACTTAAGCTAATTTAGGTTTGAATGAAAACAACACTGCTCGTTGTGTTTACTTCAAAAGCTTGGAAAGATCTTGGTATTATTTCATGTTTTTAATGGAGCTATAACCTGATAAGTTTTTGTTAAGTTTTTTCGTGAGTGAGCGTATGTCAGGACATAATGCAACAGACTATTCATGTTTGATACAAGACGATTTTTATAGAAGTCACCGTAAGATTTTGCTAACAAAAATTGGTACTGGTTTTCCGAGCCACTCATGCGTAGCTTTCGCTGAATAACGCATAGCCATCATATGGAATTAGGTGATCCTGATATGACTGCATAACTAAAGTACCTGCAATACGCAGAATATTTCACGTTGCTATAGTTCTATACTTGCATAAAGTCGTCACATATGAAGCGTTGTCGAAAAACATTGACGAACCTTAGTTCACAGCACGGAACAGAATGTTCTGCGCAATTTGCGTTGCACCAAGCGAAAGTGTGCTCTGCAATATAACAAAAATGACTTACCAATATATGTCAAATTTAGTTAACACATCGTCCAAGTGTTCTGTGCTCTAAATGCATTTAAATTTACCTTTACGGGTATGTTCTGCGAACCCATTTTTCGAATTACTAATTTGAAAAATGAGAAACCTTATACTTACTAATTGCAAGTGCATTTCAGGATGAGGGAATTTGGACAAACAGACGTTTGCCAGCATCTCTGATACCGGAGCATTATGTGATTGACCTTCGGCCTGACTTCGACTTCAATAGCGAATACAACGCCTACCTGTTTTATGGATCATCATCAGTTCGATTCCTTTGTAATGTCTCTACTGATTACATCATTTTGCATTCAGTGTAAGTAACATCAGCTACAACAGCAGGAACATCCCAGTAAAACAAATAAGGTTTCTAATGCAGGGAGCAGGTGTGTTGCTTTTGGCATCTGCCTACTTCAGTGAGGTTACCTTTTGAAGGAAGAAAATTAAATTATATTATTTTCATCGGTGGACGTATACATTCACTCAGTTTAGTACATTTCATTTGACTTGATGAAAGAGAGATCACAGTGAACTTAAATAAACATATTTTAAACCACAGCCGAAGTGCTGTGGATGGTTCTGATAGTATTTATTTTGAAAAGCAAGATCTATTTTATTAAATTCATAACATTGGTCCCCTTCACAGGGGCACGAAAATAGATAAGCTGTACGCATACGCAAAAGACGTTTTGCCAGACTTAGTTTAAGCTTTTAGGACTTCTATTACTTGTCTGAAAAGCATTTGTTGGCATCCGGTTATATAGCAAGACATATAATCGTCGGCTTGTTTGTAGAGGTACGCAGATTCGTTTTTTTTGAGCGAGAAATTGACACAATTGATTTCATGATCTCCTGGGCTAAACAGCTGCTGTCAGTCAGAGAATATGCGACGGTAGTATGTTGTCCTAAATTTTGACTAAAATGCCTTATACCTTCCTCAACGTCAACTCCAATACTTGCCTGCAAATTATGTTGAAATCATTGCCTTTGCGTCAGAAAGTATGGAGTTAACTCTTGTAACTCCCTTCATATGTAGGAAACCACCACGTGTGTTTGCTTGTATTAAGAACTTATCGAGCATTTGTGTGCCTAACATGTCACTGATGCCAATATTTGTCAATGACCCAGTGCGAAGAAAATAGTTTGAAGTCTGTACCTCAGTACCTACAACACATTTCTCACATGCTCTAAGCGTTCAATCTGTTCCATGGCGTGCACCGCCATGTTTGCTTTGGTGTGAACCGATAATTTTCGAAAAATTCTAATGAGAACCCATCGAATTGTTTAACTTGTAATCTGCTATCAATCTTCGGAAGTCAGTTGCAGCAAAAAATGATGCCGCGAACTTTACGTTGTTATGACGCGATTGCAACAAGATTTTATCTGAACGTTTTGGTTTCCAGGATGTGCAATGAAGCGAAAAATTTAGGTAATCAATTTTTTTATTGTGAAGCATGAAGTTTTCAACGTTGCAATATGTTTCATTTTCATATGCTTTTAAAAAATGTTTCTAAGAGAGCTGAACTATACGGACAATGGCTTCACTATCTTCGACGAGGTTGGCGCAGAACAGAAGATCATCAAAAGTTTTTTTTATCTTCCCAATGAGTACCTGGTATTGCAAACCGAGGCTCCATGTCAAGAAGGAAAAATGTACAACTTCACTGCGAACAGCTTCCAGGGAATATTAGGGGATGACATGTATGGCTTATACAAGAGTGAATATACAAATGAAAACGGAGAAAAAAGGTACGTTGATTGCAAAGTCAATTTCGATCTACAAAATCTCATGACATTTTAATTTCACAAATTTTGAAGCAACAGTAATTAATTTGAACGCACATGAAAAAGAATAATCCTTGAGTGAGGTTACGAGCTTTCTGTCATTTCGTAGTAGCCAGGATTTGCTTGGCAAACCAATATTTATTTTTAATTATTGAAATGTGAGATGATCTGGATCTTATAATGGCCAGGTACCGCTTGCAATGATGTCTAGCACAAAGGTCATGCGTTGTCAAAAGTTTGTTTCTATGCATCTATATTTATCGAGGTTTGAAACCATTTTCCATTTGTGGTCAGTTTCGTTGTGAATGTTGTCAGGTGTGGAACTTTTGTAGAACTCAAGTCAAAATACTCCGAGAAACGTTTTGATTTGTTTGAATACAGTCTGTAGCTTTAGATTCTATTGTGACTTTGTCCAGTCTGTCAACAGACGATAAACAAACTGTTTCATTTTGATTTTCAGAGTCATAGCAGTGTCGCAGATGGAGGATTCCGGAGCCAGGAGAGCTTTTCCTTGTTTCGATGAACCTGGTTTGAAAGCGACATTTGATGTTATTCTCCGACACAGGAATGATCAGGGCTACTTTGCAGTGTCAACCATGCCTATTATTGCCTACCAGGTAAAATATACTTGATGATAACCACTTTTATTTCGAGGGTAAGATGCTGGTTTTCCATTCTTAGCGATTACAGTGCCTCTTTCATTTGCTTAACTAGGAGATGACTTTAAGCAATATGTTCGCATCTTCAGCAGCAAACAGAACATTAGTTCAAGACGTGAGTTTTCGGTAATTTTTTGAAAACTGAAAAAATTTCTGTTTGATGAAACCGTTTGGAAAGTTTTTGATGCTGTTGCATCCCCAAAAGCTAAAAATCAAACGCTTTTATCAACAACTGTTTTTGACCACATACAAGAGATTTAGTTCATAATGACGGTCGCAGTAATTTTTCTCATCCTTTTTGTTAGCGGTGCATGGCCGGATTGTCGACAAAAAGAACTGGTTGCAGACGTGATGTTCTAGCTTGGAATGATGGGTTTGTTTACCGTCATGCACGATGCCATGACAGGGTAATCAATTCGTGATTAATCGTTTTATTTAGAACCGCCCTCTGTTTGCAGGAAAGTGAAATCAACGGCATTGTATGGAACGCGTCAATATTCAACACCACTGTGATCATGTCCACCTACTTGACGGCGTTTTCTGTTTGCGATTATACCTACGTAGAATCCTCGACACAATCTGGAGTAGAGGTAAAAGTGCACCGAATGAAAAACTGCGTGAATGCAATTATATTTTTCAAATGAATCTTATTTGATAAAAAACTGAAAATGTGTATCGAACTCATCTGACAGTCAAAACATTTTTGAAGACCTTGCTACTAATGACAGTCAGGTCATTGAGGGAAAATGCTCAATTTATAATTATCATCAGAAAGGTTTTGGAACATAAAAGGACTACGTTAGGGTTTCTTTTTTTTAAGAACAACAATTTATCAAAACACAATGATTTTTGACCGCGTAAAACTGAAGTTATTTTGATCTAAAAAATTTGGGATAAAACATCAAGTACAGTATATGCCACTGTACTCGCGTTTACCGCTGGGACACGTTCCAAAGCACGGAACACGTATTCGGAACACGTTCCAAAAGCACGGCAGAGGAGCAACCTGTGGCTTGTGTTTACATTTTTGAACGCTGTCGAACACAGTAAATCCAAACGATTTGCATAATTTTGGGTCGTTGATCTCGAATCTTGGTTCCGGTTCTTTGCTTCATCCGCAATTTTTTCGATTTCCATTTGAAATTTTCACCAATATTGATTTTCGCAGCTTGGCTTAAACCCAACAGTTTGTTGTATAAATCACTCTTTTGGCATTTTCAAGATTTTGTCTTACAGTTAAAATCTTGCCTAAAAAACTTCTCAAGTTTGGCGCAGGCATTTTACGGCCACTTCGCGAAAACAACACGTGAACATTACTTCTGGCAGGAATTTAAATTTTATTTTTGCGAAAGTGTCACGGCTAAGAACCATACGATGTGTTCTTTCCTACCAAAACCCATATGCCCATACACTGCAAGTAAGCGGCAGTAGATTGCAGCAGGTGGAGAAGTTCAAGTACCTTGGGGTGGTATTCGCGAGTGACGGAAGTCGGAACAAGGAGGTTGATACACCGACTGGTAAAGCAGACGCAGTTCTGCGTAAGTTGGACCGCTCTGTGGTCACCAAACGAGAGCTTTTTCACAATGCAATTCTATCATCTTTCAAGTCGGTCTTTGATCCGATCATCCCCTATGGTTATGAATCATTGATAATGACTGAAGGAACACTATCCCAAGTACAAGCGGCAGAGAATGAGATTTTGCGAAGCGTTCACGGTGTGAAATTTCGCGACAAAGCGCGCAGCCATGAATTTGGTAATGCCCTGAATGTCCAACAACTTATCCTGCGATCTCAGCGGTTGTACAGTTTGTCCCAGGAAAGATTGGCGAGGTAAGTCCTGCTGGCTGCAACCATAGGCAGGGCCTACGAGACCAGGTACAAGAGATACATTGTACCCGGGCCCGGTGGGTATTGGGATCAGGCCTGTAACCAGCTTGGGACACCAGACGGAGCGAAGAGTTTTCTGAGAAGGGCCCAATCTTTTGAAATTATGTCCAATAGTTTTAAACTATGTCCAACACTTTTTCCAGAGGGTGTTAAACTTTTGCCAGGCTCCCTGCGCCCCCCTAGTTACGAGGCTGATTGGGACCCTGGAGAATGAAAGTACTCACGCTAAGTTTTTCTGTAATTAAGTCAAAAATTGATGGTCGCTTTCAGCACTGGTACCTGTAATCATTGTTCTCCCTGAGGTCTTAAAAATTCTAAATTGACCGAATGGTATTTTTAATGAAAATTTGCCCAGGGTTTTAGCTGCTTTATGCAAATTCCTTTTTGTTGTCATCTTCTTTATGGTGTAATACTTCGTGACTATTGCGTCATGCAGACCAAATGATTTTGAAGCTATAATGCAGCAGAGTTTGTGTAGGCTATAGCATATCGTCCATAGATTCCACGCAGCAAAACTGTAATAAGCCGTTTGTAAGATGTGCTGTCGCGTCTCACAAAAGCTCGGGTGATTAACGATAACCAGCGCCGCATTTTAATGCGAGATGATGCATTGTATGTAAGCAGTGGCCTAACTAGAGTTTTGAGCCAGGGGGGAAACGAGCTGATGAGAGCACACTGACCAGCGTAAGGGGCCCACTAGCCAACATCTAGAAAACGTTAAGAAATAATGGTGATTCCGAATGTGGATGGCTATACTAAAACCCTAAATCACCGCCAAATACACCGAAAACGCAAAAAAATCAACATTAACTTACTCAAAACCAAAATAATAATAAAACCAAAATATAAGCTAAGTGGCACCCGGTTATTACATTCAGCTTTCCAGGGAGCGGTTTGCACCCCTATCCCCGTCAGTTACGCCACTCTACGTGGACCAGTCAAATTCTAGAAAAACTCAACCCATTTCTAAAGTTGCCTCAGGCATGTCTGTGTGATACACTCAGTCAGCAGCAGTGGGGTAGATGCTTGGGTGCAGGGGATGAAAGTGCACCCCAGAAAGTTTTTATTTGTCAAGCATTTGGGCAAAATCTCCAAACATTTTGGCGCACAAGATTTCGAAATTTTTAACAGTATTAACAAAATTATACTTTATTGTTATTGAGTGTATAAATAGTGTATAAATAAAATTTTATTATATCATAAAAAACATATAAAATAGAAAATAATTAACAAACTGTTTCTAGCAACTTCGTGCTTCAGTTTGTTGGAGTTGATGAATAACTGACTCACTTGAAAGTTTGGGCAAAAAAGGCATTTCATCTATGTGCTTCATAATTCTGCATTGTGCTTTATTTATTGTACATGTACTTCATATTAATAGAGTCCATGCCAAGCAAGTACAGAAAAGTTTTAATGTCAACTACAGTGGTTCGATGTACACACTTTGCCATACAGTTTGTTGCATGTTGCACATACGTGTATGTGCAGTTGAACAGACAATGCTGTGAACCTCGCGGCGTAGTCATGCTATAAAGTATGTGAAACCTGTCACATATTTTACATACTGTACATGTCTTCAGTGAAGGAAGCAGCTTCATACCCACCTCATCTAGGTCTGAGGTTCCTTGCTCACAGGAACAGCTGGAATGTGAATGGAAAACTTCAGAACTGTGAAGAAGATGCTCAAGAGTACTGAACCAGCAGGCTTCTGACAATGATCTTACATAGCCTACCGCACTATTTTCATTTGGGTTATTACGATCCAAATTAAAAGTACCAATCTATTTTCAAGCCTATGGCAACACGGTAGAAAAAAGCTGTAATATATCAAAGCTACAGAAAATCTGTAGAGAGAAATTTTGTCGATTAGGTGTTTTTCTGGAAAATTAGGGGAAATTCGGGCAAAATATCCTATGCACCCTTCTATATATGAAATCGCCTTCATTGACTCTTCATGTTTCTAGGCTATTCAACACCAATTCACCCCCAAAAATTGCCTGCTCCTGCACGTATGATGAGCAGCAGTTAAATTCGAGGCACTACTGTTTTGCAACTTCCTGACAGTTCACACGTTTTTGTAATGATTGCACAAGCATAAGCAGGGTTGCGTTGATGTTTCACGTGATTGTGACCATCGATCACAGCCATGGTAACCTAGGTTGCCTGGTCCTGATGGATCAGAAATGCCAAATCGTTCATCAAAATACGCCACATTGCTTCGCAAAATGCTAAACAAATCGAACTGGCCGACGGCTGTCGTTTTGAATCACCCGAATGAGCGGTGGCAAAAATGCAATATTGCTATCGAACCAAGCCTATAATTAGTGTAAACAAATAAATGACTAATAGTTCATCTCTAAAAGTACTTTCTCCTCTTGTAGAAAATTCCTAAAAAAATCTATCAGTATTTGAAACAACATGATACAGGTTGTGAGAATATAAATATGCACCATTTTTAATACTGCGATTCTGGTACAAGCGTTTGTTATGTTTGATATGTCACATTTGCGTAAAATATCTATTACAAAATCTAGCCCCAGAGAACGCGCAGAAACACTATCAGGCTTTTCAGGTTGAAATGGACCAAAAACGCCCAAATCGCTAGGACAAATATCCTATAAAGCTTCAATAAATGCACAACAGACTGAAAAAATTCCAAAAGTTTAAGCTTAAAGCAGACAAGTTTTTAAAAAATGCCAGTAAAACGTTTTCTTTCTGCCAACACCACTAAAAAGGCCAAAAACATATCAAACTCTGTTATACATGCTTAAAAGAATTTTCTCATGTCAAACTGATTAATACTCCCTAATTTCGAAAACGTGGCATTAAAAATTCCAACCTGGCAGCCCTGGTTGTAACTTGTATTTGCTACAACAGANACAGATGACTTAATNTAACTTGNGATGTATTGATGTCATGCAACGACAATGTCATGTAACGAANAGTTTTATGGCGGTTGGTGGNATTAGTGCGCTTGCAACCATTTGTACGATCAAGAAGCTCGAGGTTACCAACTTTACAAAAATATGCTTGGAATGTACAGTACATTGGGAAGAGGTAAAAGCACAGGCGCTTTGGTATATAAACGTGGTACGTCAACTGCACCATCATAGTAGCGAATGACGAAGCTCGGGCAACGTTGCTGTGCAGAAAATCTAAATAGCTAAAATTGGTTATCCACTTTACTTGGCTCAGTGGAGGGATTTCCTTTAATTGCCGCAATTCAGTTATGACGGCAATAACGTGCTCAGCAGCGTCAAGGAGCTTGATTGGGCAGCCATGAATACAGACAAATTTGTCATTCCCAGGACATAAATGCTCAATAAAAATCATCAATACATATTCTCCTGAACTCGGTTAATAACATCATTATAGTAATGGAAGTGTGCAACAAGTTACAATTTTTTCAAATTTTGCTCTCTTCTACGAGAAATCGCTTTCATTGNTTTTTCACGTTTCTAGGCTGTTCGCCACCAAGTCAAAATCATNCAGAACCTGTTGTTCACTGCTTTTATACAAGTTTTCACGAGGGCTCCAAAGNTAGGGGCCCGGTATCGGTTTTCGCACCCCCTGGTAAAATTTCTCTCGGAGGCCCTGCCCNCAGGACGACAGCCCTGAGGTCGTCCAACAAATTTGTTGAGCGACTACACCTCCAAACTTGCTTGGTCACGTCTTGGTGTGGAGCCGGCAGAACCATCTGAAATTGCTGTTGACCGTGAGGTATTGCGAGTCCTTCCAAGGCTGTTGCCCCGTGACACTCCCCAAAGGAAAAGTGGGCAAAAAAATGAATAAATGATTGAATAAACGAGTCGTGAGATTTTTTGCGTGCTCTCCTCTTGCTTTAGCCGTTCAACATTTCCTGACGATGGGCGGAGTTGCGTTTAATAAGAATTTGCTGATTGGTTCAGCACTTTCACTTTTGTGGAGAGTAAATATTTGANTATGGACATGTGCAAGTCCGAATCAACGCAAAGNCATGAAAGCAGAGCCTATCGGCTGATTGCTCGAANGCATGAAGAAAACGTAGCGCATCCCACTGGCGCTTCTGATTATAAAATACATTTTCTATGAAGGAAGCGCTTATACAATGAATATTTGAGTTCTCATAGTGTAAATATTCAACCAATATATTGACAAAGTTCACATTAGCGAACAAAGTTCACATCATCACAAAAGTTAAATTCTATTTGAATATGGACTGAGGATGCGTAATTTTACGTGAAATCGATTTCCTATTAAAAATTTGCTGATCGATTCTTTGCTTACACCCATCGTGGAAAGTACATTATTGTTTTTTTTTTATCAAGAGAAGACCCCACTTGGCTCATTTCTTAAACCCTTTTATTGTATTCCACAACTCCAACATTTTCAGTATGTATCATTCTTTGGCAAGATATTAAAATTCTAAATTTATGTTTTTCAAAATGATAATGTGTACATATAAAAACTAAGCTCATTCACAAAAAAACATAAAAAGCACAGTTGTGCTTTATGAGGACCGAAACTTTGTCGCTTAGTGAGCAAATTCAAGAATAAATGACCGAAAAGATAATCGAATAAGTGAAACAGTCTGGAAGTCTAGATACTCCTTCAGATTGTTTCATACAAACTTCAGTAAAAACAGGTTCAATTTTCGAGCCATTGTATTAGGTAAAGCTCCTTATACTTTTTGGAATATTCGTAGATAAATTAAACCATTTTTTGTTATTGGATTTTCACTAAATTACACCTGATGATATGCCAACATTGGAAAAAACAACTGCTACCTACAACTGGTGTCGGTAGGTTTTCAACAGGTTTTCTTCATTTTCAATTGCTTATATTGATGGATAGTTGACCTACCACCAGGTTACTACATTGTGACGGATGGTATGAGTAAAAACACAGTACTTTTAGATAAAGATTTACGCAAGAAAATCTTTCATCGACAATGGAGATGGGCAATATGCAAATGAGATAACACCACAAATTTTGGAAATACTTGGGTATGAGTTTGACAGTCCTTACCCATTGCCAAAATCAGGTGAGTAGTTAACAAAACAGACTTAAACGCTTTCATAATGTTTTACATATTTGAACTGGAGCACTGTTGAGAAGCATTTGTTTAGGAATTGTTTCCTAAGTTCCAATATTATGCAGAATAATTTCATGCTTTAGCAAAAATGAAAGTTAGATATGCATCCAAAATGTTTTTTACTATTAAAACAATTTATATTGTTTTTGAACAATTCACATGGCGAGTACATTTCCTAAACGTGGCCATTACCAGTGGGGGCCGGTAGCGCTGTGCCACCTCTTTTCTGGAGGGCGATCTTCGTTCACAGGCAGTGACAATCTCGTGCAATCTCTTGCAGAATGTGACCTCGCCGATTTGCATTAGTGCTTCCCCTTAAAGTTGTTCCTCAGTTTCTAAAGAACAAATGGTAAACTGTAATTATTTGCCCCTAGATCAACTGGCAGCCACGGCGTTTAATGCTGGAGCGATGGAAAACTGGGGTCTAGTGATCTATCGGGAATATTTACTTCTGTGGAATCCAAACCTTGACACACCCCACGACAAATACAGAGTGACTGAAGTGATTGCTCACGAGTTGGCGCACCAGGTTAGACGTTTAGTCGTGTTTTCAGTTCCGCGTTGTAAGCAAAACACAAGTAAGTAGTTGTGTCAGCATCAAGGAGCTACCTCAACTGCAGCAATCTAATTTCTGTCCGCAGTGGTTCGGCAACCTGGTAACTTGCGCATGGTGGAATGAGATCTGGCTGAACGAGGGGTTTGCCACTTACGTTTCCTACATTGGAATCAAAGGAGTGCAGCCAGAATGGAAAACTGTGAGAAGAAAATTTAACTTGTTCAAGTAAACAAGTATCGCCAAATATTAGCCAACCTCCTTTTTTAAAACAATAAGTGATCCTGTTGATGCCCGCCAAGCTGTGAGAAAGGCATACAGCTACACAAAATATAGAAATCGAAATATAAATGAGCCCATGCCACTTGTTGGTTAAGTTTACACCATTGAATAAGCATAGGTCGACTAAATTTTTGTTGAAGGTGAATTTCCGCACAAATAAAAATTTTAATTTCAAATAAAGACAAACAAGCAACAAAATTGAGAAGAGAAAATATCCAGTGAATTTTAGCGTTGTCAACATTAAAGAATTAAATGGCAAGCAATTTATGTTCTTTTGTTTGAAAAATCTAAAAATCTATGCATCTGACACACTGTCTCCAAAGGTATGGAAGTATAACTATGCCAGGCTTTTTTTATTACCGCTCAATTATTGCTTTCACATGATCAAGATTTTCTATATGTTCACATTGCCCGCTTACGATCAATCAAAAGTAGACTTTTCTTTGGTCAGCTTCATTTCCACGAAATTTTGCGTATTCAGAATCAAAACATCTACCATTGACCTGCCACCAGTGCAGCATTCACTACGAATGCANTCGCGTGGCCCATGGCGTAGAGTAAGCAGAGTTGGCCGTCGGCAGGTCACCGGTGATGCTCCAAAAGGAGTACAAAACGGATATAGTTAACCTTTATTTTTTCAGAATCAAAGGTATTTACGTTAAAGGAAAATCAACAAAAGTTTAACGATGTTTTTTGAAGTTGTTTAAGTTCGCTTTTCGTCTCTTATTCACTCTGGCTGCAAAGCATCAAATGTTGGAAACGTTGACATAGCTCAGACTTTGCAAACATAACATTCATGAAATTTCATTATTTTAGTTGCACTTGTAGCTTCTTGATTACGGTATGTTTCTCAGGATGAGATTTTCGTAGTCGATGATCTCCAAGTGGCTTTCCGAGCCGATGATTCGTCATCTTCTCACGCCCTGGTGCATCCAGAGGGATTCTTTTCTTCAGTAACCTACTCTAAGGTGCGTGAAGGTTTGTTAAATCCAGAGAGAATTCTCATATTTTTAAAATACCCTACATTGAAACTAGGAAAGAAGCACTCAAATTCCTTTTCAGGCAAGGTTACCTGGCCTTGGCATAAGTCAGTTTTCAACTAAAGTTTAAAAAGATTTTAACATACGTATTAACCTCGTTCTTTCAGTAGCTGTTTTTTTGGAAGCGTTGTGTCGAACAGTCTTTTCAAAATATGCATATATTTCGTATTTTTTCGGTAAGGGGGAGGGGTTTACCGCCAAATGGAAGAGGTTTCCAAAAGGGTGATAACAAAATCTGCGCTGTTGTGCAACATCTGGTCTCCTAAGCCATTTTAGCATCAACATGTCTGGCCTTTTGATTGACGAGCAAGCTTCGCGACTGCCTCCCATGAAGGAACTCGCTGATAAGACAAGCTGAGTCGTCGCGGGCAGCTCATAGTTAACCTCAGTTGTACCTGCAAAAAGAAATTCGGCATTTGAGCGGGAGTCATCCTGCGTGCCTCCCACAGAAAACGTTTGTTTTTAAAAATATGTATATATATTTAGAAAAACAACAACTTTGTTTTTTCACGTCAGGTGAGCTAGAAAATAATTGCTGAGTCGTTGAAAAATGCGCCTGTGCTCCTAAACATCAGTTGCCCTTTTGGTTGGTGTTACTCGTGCAATGAGCTTTTAAGAGTTACCTCAGCAGGTTTGGTTTTAGCATGTACTGTTCCATCACAACAGGAAAATGTGATGGAAGTTTTCAACGTCACGGGTTCCATCAATGACTTTGCAGTGGTGCGTGTGGGCGGTTGAGCATTTCCAAGAGAGAATGATCGCATTGAAAAAAGTCACAAGCAAGCCCGGGCAATGGTTGGATCACTGAGTGTCCCAGTCCTCCAGTCATCATTAGACCATACAAAGCATCCAGTTGTTCTATCCAATGAAAGGCGTTGCCAGGACGCTTGGCCCATGTTAATTGTGTAACTACAGGGGCTATCAGAGTGAAGAAACCTTCACCACCTGCACATGTGTTTCTCTTACCTGGACCGATTACTTTCCGCCAATGATGGTACACCTCGAGACAATGCCTCGAGTGGGCCTACCGATTTTTATCGACTCGAGTCACCTTGAGAAACGATGTTATGATGACTTGAATCGAATCACGTTTTTCAACGAATGACTCGAGGTGATTCGCAATGAACGAATGACTCGAGGCTATTCGCAATGAATGACTAGAGACTCGAGTCAGAGTCATTTTTACAAAATCTTCAAATCTCACATTGACAAGCACAGTTAGTTTGCACACTAAGAAATGGCTTTTTTGCTTCAGTGGCGCATGACATTAATGACGCAAATTTTTATTTGTGAATGTGTATCCTAGTGGTCGTGTGCTAATTTTTCAAGATCAGGGATTCCACTTGCCACTTAGATGGAGTTGAGACTTTGTTTTCACTGAGGGGCAAGCGGCGCACAGTACATTGGACCCATTATCGTGGCTTATTTTAGCGTAATATTTACATATCGTGATTGTGACAGTGACAGATCAGTGGTTCTCAAGTGTTCATGAGCTGTGGCCCACTTTCAAGTTTAACTGGCCAATACTTAATATATCGTGACACTTGGTTTATGCAATATCATGGCAAAGCTACCTAGTGTGGGCCTATGTTCATGGCCCTCAGAGAACCGCTCCATGGCCCCCAAGAGGGGCCCTCGGCCCCGTTTGAGAAACCCTGCTATATACTTTTACCATGGATCTTTGTTGGGCCAAGTGAAGGACAAGGAAGTATATTTGTTGCAGCACTGTTAGGCTGTACTTGTGGAATTGATTGAGAGTGGAGGAGAGACGTGAAATAAAAGAGAAAAATGCTGCTTTCACCAACTGTTCAGATCTAAGTAGCCTGGTGCAGTGATACCAGGANTCAGAGCATAGCTTTTAAAATTTACTGAAAATGTTGCTACACTGAAACAAAAAAAGCACCGATAAGTATCGTCAGACCCACTAGGTCACAAGCACCGCCTACCTAGACACTATCTCTACAAGTGATACTTTTATTTATTTATATGTTTTTTTATGGCGCTTTAAAACTACCGTGATCTTGTAGCGCCACGACTGAGTTTGCACAATGCGCGCAGCATCATTTGATACGATTCGTTTATGTGTTCTGGTTGTATTCCTTGCATCTCTTCTGTACACCGTGCGCCCGCGAGACGCTTTGAGCAGAAACGTTTTACAATGTCTCACAATACCACACCTGGCAAAAAAAGTTCTGAAGCAACACTGTGCACTACATCGTAGCTCTTAAGGGCACTACTTGCAGCTAAAACCATGGGGAAAATTTTTTATTTTATTTGACTCGACAGTGGTTCGAGCTTGCAAACAAATGATTCAATGTTACTCAACAGTTCTTGTGACTCAACCGAGTCATGAGTCGATTTTGACTCGAAAAAATCTTAGATGACTTACTCAAAGGGCATGTGACTCGACACGACTCGTGGCTCGACAAACATGACTCGGCCACATCACTGCTTTCCACGGCTGAGGAACTCATTCTGCCTTTCCCAAAAAACTATTTGATGCACAGCTGGATCCCTGCCAGGCGTCACTACTGCGGGTCAGAGTGGACTTGGGATTTACAATGGCTGAAGAGTATTCCAGTTTTGCAAAACTGTAGAACTTCCACATTGCAGCCTCATCACAGGTTGCAGTTTTTTTGTCATGCCCTGGACTTCGCACTGCATAATTTAATGGCTAAATATTTACAATTTAGTTTATGCTATTATCGGCTTGCTATTGTTAGGTTCTGTTTATCTACAATGCCGGTTTACGCATTCAGCCTTATAATTTGTATCAATCACCTGTAAGCTGCAGGTTATGTCTGAGTAAGGAAAGCGCCGCTTTTCACAAAATATATTTGGTACGTACAAATGTTCGTGGTTAGTTGACGCTCGTCAAGTTATTGCCCAAATATAAGCATTAGCATAAAAAATGCTTGTTCTCTAATCAAATCTTATTCATACGTCGCTTATTATTATAAATATCTATATTCAAATATATTGCAACATTGTGGCCTATGAATAAAAATGCCACTAACCTAGGATTTGTTAGAAAAGCTCAAGAAAATAACATAAAGCATTGAAACGTATCAACTTGTGCTGCTTCTATTCAGCGAATAAACAATTTGAATTTTTGTATCATGTTCGAAGATCTACTAATTTTGCTAGAATGTAACACGTATTTGTTAAAGAAGATATCATTATTCCGTTTCCATTTTGCGTGTTTCGTGGTTACTGGTCATTTTACCGTGTGCAATCTACATTAAAATGATGATGAAAACTCTGGTACCTTTTTGAAATAGTACAACAGTCAAACATGGCTTCATATATACCTGCAGGCAGTTTGGCCTCTACTATACGACATTTTTCCCTTACTTCATATTACAGTGAAACCAAGCCTATTTTTTGCATTACAGTTGCTTTCAACCAGTTTACGTTTCCGTGAAATTAAATAAGTGGTTCAAAATTATTCTCCAAGTTTTGAGCGTTTCTACATATAATGATCCCATACTTTGTAGCTTCTTTCCAAAACAATTCTAAAGTTTGAAGGAACTTTCACTGACTAGAACTTCCCTTTTGAAACAACTGCCATTCAAAATTCAACAAACCCGTGCATCCAACAAGGCGTCCTTTTCCAAAATAAAGCATTGGTGTATCAAGTTTTATGCCTCAACGGAAAAGCCTTCTTGGTGTAATTAAGAACAACTAAACGCGACACAATCAAACAGTTGCAATCTTTGTAGTCGACGAATTCATCTTACTTTTTGCAAACCAATAAATGTAGGGCAAAAAATTAGATTGGAATAAAACATTTGTTTGTTTCTTATGATAAAGTAAAGATGGAAAGGGTTGTGTAGTTTTGGCACAGTTTTTTTGAGTTGACTGGTGGCGTTAATTTTCAAAATTTTTCAAATAAGGATTTTTATTGAACAGCTTCAATTTGTTGTATTTTAGATTAACGTTCCCACAGGTTGTGTTGTAAAATATTTTGTCTGCCTTGATTTTGTTCTTTGCTCAAGGATTGCAGATCAAGTTCACTTGTTTACACTTCTTTGTTTCTTCATTGTTAAAAATAATTGAGAAAGCGATTGCTGATTGCCATTTCTGGATAGCTTTTCATGCATTGTTATGCCACAGTTTTTACATCTGCAATCCAGCAAGAGAGATGTTCTGTGTACATCGGCAAGCAAAGCATTTAAATTAGCAATGGTTCACTTTGCTTAACTAAAATACAAAGTACACAATTGCTTTTTCCTGGCTACCAAGAAATCTTGAATTTTTTCGAATGTCGTGTAATCTGACGTTAGAAAAATGCATTGGCGATTTAGGACATCAAACTAGCGCTTCTAAATAACACTTTAATCTTGTGATCATTTCAGGGAGGATCTGTCATCAGAATGTTCAATAGTATCTTAGGAGAGCCAACATTTACACAAGGCTTGAAGGTAAGGACAAATATTCAAGAAAATTTTGTATTCTATCTATAACTGAGTCCTGCCTTTGCAATGCCGTTAGCAACAACCATGCCAGTAGAGTGGCCAAATTTGGGTATTGGTGTTATTTTCTGAGCGAAAATCAAACAAGACACCTTTTGGGCTTTTTCACCATCATAGAGCTGCAAAACACGAGAAATGTTAACATGCAAATTACGGAAAACACGTGATCTTTGGGAAGTGTAGTGAATGTGATGAGTAAAAGGGTAACTGGGTCCAGGCCAGCAGCCACATTTAAGGTTTGTGGGGACAAAATACGTTTTCATGGGGAATTATTTTTGTTCTTATTGTATGTTTGAAGCATGTTTTTCTGGGCACAACAATATTTGGGGGTACAAGAAACTTTTGGGGAGACCCCGAATTCCCATCGTGACTACAGGGCCTGCCTGGGTCTTTCGTGTTAAGTGGAAAAATTATTTTCCGCATGCATGAAATCGATTGTCTGTTATGGTAAGTGGCGATTCTAAGGCGGGCCTGGGTGGGCCATGGGTCCCCACAGATTTTGTTTGGCCCCCTGATTTCCCCCCATTTTTTTCTTAATTTCCCGTTCAAGATCGTTTGGTTGACATATACAGTAGATAACTTTCGGCCAGCAATATATTAAACGACAATGTAGTAACCCTCTAGCCTGCATTCAATATTTTCCAAATGCATGATAAGCTGTGTTGTTGTTTTCGACGGTCGGGAAACTAGAGTTGTTTAAGACGACACACACCAGTAGTTGCTCAGATCCTGCGTGAAATTTAGTCAGACCGCGGTTGTGGTGTTGAAAAATTCATTTCGAAACTGAGAAACAGTCGCAGAAATGGAAAGATTGATCTTTCGAGCATTTCAGTGTGAGATGGAACTGGATTATATTACTTTCAGCAGATTGTTGCTTGTCCCAGTAGCAAAGATTTGTGAAAGCATTAAGTATTGGTTTCATGTTTACTTATACGAGATTATCCTGGCTGCAGTGTTGCATTCTGCTGCCTTGTGTATATGACTTCGAAACATCTTACGTAAGTGGTGTTGGATTCATAAAGCGTTTGCAGTTCGACGCTGATGTCATTTTGATCAGTGGCGAACCGGTCATTTACTTTGGAAGCCGTAGAGCATTTTTTGCCTTTGTAAGTAAGAATGTTGGCAGCGCAGGGTTACCATACACCTTTTGAGAAAAAATCAAATCACGACTGACAAAAGTCAAACCGGGCAAAAAAGCCAAATTGTTAAACAACATGAAATTTAAAATTCTTTATTAATTGTAGGAAATTTTAGAAGAATAAAGTTGTAGCAATCTTTATCTTTCACATTTTCCACTCGAACTTTTGGCATTATGGAATGCCAGATATTCGACAACTTTATTCTTCTATGGGTTTCCAGATAACGTTTGAGAAAATACACCAAGCACTGTCTAAAAATCCTAATAATACTTTTCAGCAAAATATTTAAAAAGCGAAGACACTAGTCTGGCAGCATGTGCCAACTGCCTCCAAAAAAGCCAAATATTGAGAAAAAATGAACAACTTTTTCGACGCCAACTGTCTCTAAAAAAATTCAAATTTGCAACATTTGGTGTCAAAAAAAGCAATTCTGACAACCCTTGGGAGCCGAGGCGGCCTGCACTTTCTTTTTCATTTGCTGACCTGTGAGTGACGACAACGATTCTAGTGCTCCTCTGAAGTAAAAATCCCGCCTTGCCAACACACGTGGTTTTGGATGGCGTGGTCGGACGAATTTTGCATGCGCTGATAGACTGGGTCTAATATTGCTACATTGATTCGGGACACTGCGTTGGTTGGGCTCAACCCACCTCTGCTTTGCACTTGGTTTTAAGCGGATTGTCATTGCTCTGTTGCGAAACTTTAAGATCGTACGAGTGAACTGTTGTAGTCGTAACGCTTGTGTGTTTCTGCCGTTCGAAAACATCGTTTTAGTTTCTTTAATGTGTGGTTACAGACTATAGCATGTGTTAGGCAGAAGTGTGTGAACCAAAGGGGTTCCTTAAAGTTGCGCTCAACAGGTAGTCTTTCTCAGGATCGGTTCAGTATTTGGCCGTAGACAGATCCGTTGCCCAGTTGCAGGTTCGTAACTCAGTGCGGAATCAGCGTGGCGATCTGGAATTTCCGACCCGGTCATAGCCAGCAGCGAGAAATCGCTACAAATGGTTCGTGAGTTCGTGACTACGGTTTTAACTCTACCCATACATGTCCTGAAACCTCATAGAATATTGTACGGATTTTCTTTAATGATTCAGACGCAATTGTTTCGCGTATTTCAGCTCATTGCCCTGGAGGTCAAACATTCCTATCATAAAAACATTTGACAGAATTCGCAAACTGTACTCATTTAGTAAAAATGATTTGAAACATGAAATTAACTTTGGCAAAGAGTTTTTTTCGGAAGGAGTCAAAGCTGCCTATATCGCTCGAACAATTTTTGTCATTAACAACTACTTAAAGCTACGTTTGATTGTTACTGGTAGCTGTAACTCTTCCCGCCACCAGCACTTCATGCGAGAAAATTTTTTCAAAAATGAAATTAGTGAAAACATTTCCCAGAAATTCCACGACCAGTGAAAGATTGGGTAACACTGATCTACTTGCAGGTGAAATGTACGAGCTGAAAAATAGATTTAGATGATTTGGTTGATGAATTTGACAGTCGACATGACAATCGAAGGATTACATTACATTGAAGTGATGATGATATAAAATTCTAACGTAGACTGTGCAGGATTGTTCATTGCCCATTTGTCTGAATCTTTTTAGAGTTAGTACGTGTTTCGCTTACGACAAGACTGTCATAAATCAACGCACAGTTGAAAAGTCAGCTTTAAGGATCAGTCAGAGAAATTTCAGTGAATATTCAGTGTGAATATTAAGCTGAACAACTTTGTTGGGAATATTCTGCAAATTAAGTTTTACCGCTGCTGTTACGTTTTGCTATCAGGTACACGCCCCTAAGACCGAAACACATATTCGTACTGCTGCGCTGCTATGCTACGTTAGCTTTTACTGGTGCCGAAACCTCTTTGAAGTTAACTGCGTACTGGATTGAATAGTCCTCACCCTATGCGTGCTGCACATGGGCATTGCACTCGTAATAGTAGTTGCATAACATTGTTATGGTTACACCACAATCACAAAATGTCCATAAGCTGCCACAAAAACGGATTAGTCGGTAGTCACCAACCGTCGGCAAATGGCTTATTTTGTACGTGTTTCGTAGTGAGAATATTTTGACGAAACTAGTTGGCTATCAACAGCCTACTTGTCTCTTTGTCAAGATGGAATAGGTTGTTGAAAGTGGAACCATTTCGTTTTCATGTGAATTGTGTTCACTTTCTAAAGCTGCTTTCATTCATGTGGGGCCGGCACAATTGTGTACGGAAAATGGTGTTTCGTTTTGCATGTGTAGTGCTGTGGACGTTGCATGGTTAGTACATAATATTAGGCATAGCAGTGCACGCGTGTGATTCCACCTGCAGTGGCGTTCAGGTGTCTCTAGTGAATAATAACGCTAGTTCACATTTAACGATATTCACAAGCTTACATTGGGTTTGACAAGGTTTGTCACATCAAATTAAACTTCAAACCAACGAAAAATCACCGTGGAAGATAGACATTTATGTTGCCCCCTACTTTCTCTTGGCCCCACAGTGGCCTCCCACATTTTAATTCTAGAATTGCCACTGGGTATGGTACGGTTTGTTTATGGATTTTTGTGACTCAAATCACGAAATGACATGAATGCAGCAAGAGAAAATACAATGACATCAATGATCACAAATCGGTTTACATTGATGAGAATATAAAAACATCAGATGTTTCATATTTCACATTTAATGATCGTGTTCTAACACCTTGAATCATAGAGGGTTGGCGAAAGTTCACCTGGGTCGAGTTCTAAGCCAACTTTGCTGCTAGCACAAATTAATTCTTCATTGAAGACCTTTTACAAATAGTGCAAAAAGTAACAAAAATGCATCGAATCGACGTCGGGCAAAGTAATCATAAAATCAACAACAACACAAAAACAGTGGGTGAAAAGTATGTCTACATATCGGTGGTATGGTGAGCAACTGTAGAGGTAAATGATAGGAGGGAAAATAGGAGCATCAACACAATATTACAAATAGCGACAAGCATGCAAAACGAACATCAATAGGAATTCTGGCACGAGAGCAGGACGTTTTTATATTGTTTTCCAAATGAATAAGGCGAAAAAGATTTCCACTTTTCAGGAATATCAGACCAATGTTTGGGTCCAATATAGCCTACTCTATTACGCCTTTCGGAAGACAAGTTTCTGACGTATCGGTTGTAGCCTGAAATGTGATGGAAACTGTGGCAACAACTGCGATTGCTTGAACTTCGTGCAATCCTTTTCTCAGCATTATCTACGTGTGACTGGGACTAATAATCTCGTTTCATGCTTCAAAGGTTGACATTTGAACAAACATTTACGAGGAAAGATAATTCAAATTTTGTTCAATATTATGCATTTAGTCTTGGAAGTGATCTGGTTTACAATACAATGAGTTTGAATAGATCTTTAAGTTTTTATTAAAGCTGCAAAAACTTTGGCACTTGTTCGAAACACCTTTCTTGACGGCATTTTTCTCTTTTCTGATGTTTTGTTTTACATTTGTGGGTGGAATTTTTAATTAGTTTGAAGTAGTCATAACAGCAACTACTAACTCTGGCAAAGTATTCTATAAAGAGGTTCATAAGGTCATTCAGTACAAGCATTTTTGGCCCTAATATCTCCAGCAGTGCCAAAAATGTTGTTAATTCAAAACCTTTCACACATTCGAAGGTATTTCTAGACATTTCGCTTTTGCTGATAAGTGTGTAGATTCAATAAAACGTGCACGTTGAAATGACATTCAGAACTATTTGGACAAGCACAAGTACGGGTCTGCGACGCACGACGACCTTTTTGACAGTTGGATCGAGGTGAGTTCTAAACAAACAGTTGTTGCTTCACATGAATTTGTTGCATTGCTATCAAATGGAAATCGCTTGACAAATAAATTATAATTCTACAAGGTGGGTGGATTGTTGAAGTTTAATTCAAGTCCACATGTCCTCAAGACAGTTTGTTAGACACTGTCTTTTGTGTAAGCTTGCGCTATGGAATGAATGGGGAAGAAACAAGTCCCAGCAATATTCATTGCGTTCTTCTCTGTAACATAGGCTTATTTATCGTAGGAACGAAATACATATATTCTGAAAGTGAAAGATTACCATTGCTACAGCGCACAATATTGGGTTGTAAGGAGGGCGAAGTCTTTCCTGATATACCCAAATTTTGAGTAACGACCCTTCAACAAAGACTCAATAACATTTCTCTAAAATTCTGAAACAAACTAATAAAAAGGCGCAGACAGAGTTCACAAAACACTTTCCACTTATTTGAAAATCCCACGGATACTGAGTATAAATTGAAAATTTCATATCATTGAAAAGTGCCGATTGAGCTTTTTTCTGTGGATGCGGAATTCTTCGTGCTATTTTTAACTTGAAAGACATTTTCCCCCCAATGTTTTTCGCGTAACTTATCAAAAAATTCCATTTTCAATTGTTTCCAGCAAGCAGACGCCGATGGTCTCAAATTCCCTGTAGACCTCAGAGAGGTTTTTGAAAGCTGGACGTTGCAAATGGGATATCCGTATGTTTATGTGGACAGAGTGGACCAAACCACTTTTCTTATTGCACAAAAATACTTTCTGATCGACCCCGATGATAAGCCAAATTATGAAGATTCTGAAGGAAGTAAAAAATACAAGTAAGTGTTTCATTGTGCTGAAGAAAGCACGGCAATAAATACGGTGAATAGCTTTACACACAAGCATTGTTTCCAGGTACAAGTGGTATATACCGTTTACATACAAAACAGAGAGCAATGTCAGCAGCGATGATGTAGAGCTTAAATGGATGACAGCTTCGTCGACAAGTTGTGAGTTATACTTTTTCTTCTACGAGACCAATTGTTTCGAAAATTTTGAATGTGCTTGTGCAAAAGGTGCTAAAGTAGTTTAATGACTATATCCAAACCACGGAAGTTTGAAGGCAGATGATTGGTTGAAATACTATTTGTTCAATGTGTCCTTAGGGTCCTTTACTGCCGCCAATGCGATGTATATTCCCACCACTGCTTGCTCTGATTATTGAGATGCTTTTTCATGGTTTGCTTTTGTAGAGTGTAGAGCATCGCATTCGCATAAACTTTTGTGCCTACTTTGTGGAAAAATAAAACTAGAATTGCCGGTTTTCATGTTCGCAAGATTCTGTGCACAGACTATTCAGAATGTGTTTAACAAGAAACAAGTATACATTTTACTCATGGTGGTCCACACATGACTAGAAATGAGAAAGAGTGTATTGCCGAGATTCCTAAACCTGACCTTTCAAACTCTAATCAGGGCTCTCCGAGCTTTCTTGCCCGAGGGCCACATAAACTATTACACAACGGTTTGAGGGGTGGACATCTTGCGTAATGTGACGGTTTCGGTATATGTTACATTCTACCAAATCAACACATTTTTAGTATTATATTACATTTAATTATTGGCAAAATGTATTTGCTGCCGGGTGAATTGCATCGCGGGCTGGAGGAAATGGCTTTGCTGGCCGTAGTTTGGAATAGTGGCATAACTGACGGTGGGGCAGGGGGGCGGGTAACCCCCCGTGGCAAACCAAATGTAAAAACTGGGCTTCCTTTAGCTGACATTTTGATATTTAGTATTCTTTGGTTTTCAGTAGGTTGTTGACATTTGTGTTTTTAGGGCTGTTTTTGGTTTCTTTAGCTAGTATATACATACACGACATCCGGATTCACTATCATTTCGTATCTTTTTCTGAGTGTTGGCTGGTGGCCCCTTCAGCTTTTCCCTCCCAGCTCAAACCTTTAGTTACGCCACTGGTTTGGAGACCCTTGCTCTAGTTGGTTGATTCATTTTTTCAAGGGCTCATTTGGTTCAGTCATGGCTTGTTTAATTTGTATACGCAAACTGTTGTTCACTTCTGGTTATGCGAGTCACAGAGTCCATGTGTAAAAATTGAAAGCCCTAGATTTGCTGCCAGTGGCGTGGACAGCCCAAAAATTTTGGGTGGGGCTAAATATTTTGAGTTTAAGCTAACAACAATGTTTGGTTTGGGACAACTTCTTTCGAACCAAAAAAAGACAAAATATGCTAGAAATCTGGGTAGAAATGACCCCTTTGGAACCCTGGCTACGATTATGTTTGCTGCAAGCTTTCGAGAAATCAGCCGAATGGGATTTTCTTTCATAACTTTGCAATGAATCAGACTTGCACATATCTGTTTTCATGTAATTAGGCTCCAAAAGGTGACGAAGTTAACTCAATCAGCAATTTTTTTAACAGGA
>JGI24158J21664_10000952_pt1 | contig 30148 bp, 18 predicted proteins | sample Ectturendosymbi3_FD_21664 | JGI IMG/M metagenome (IMG submission 21664)
AAAAATTTGCTGATCGATTCCTTGCTTACACCCATCGTGGAAAGTACATACTTGGTTAAAGTCAATAATACGACAACATCAAGATCACAAATGGTGCGTTTGAATGTTGCAAGCCACTAAAAACGCCTCTGCCAATCAATGATCAGAAAAAATCTGGATTGTGTGATCTACGGATGTTATTTGTAGGTATGCTGAGGCAGTTTTTTGTTACACTACATTTATTGCTCACAAGGAAAAGAAAAAAATCAATTGAAATCCGTTTGGAATAAACTTGAAAGCGGACTTTCCAGCAAAGCTGTAGAAACTCACTATCAAGATCAACTACTCTTGTTGGTCATCATGCAAACAAAGCCCTCTTTTAATTAATGCAATACACCAAACAAACCAGGAATTGCATTTTTTCAAAAATAATGATGATAAGTCAGGGTGAAAGGTCGAAAATCTCCGGATACTTTTGTTGAAACCTCGAAATTTACGAAACTCATCATTACTTGCTGCTGCGTTGAAGTTGACTGCATTGAACGAAACGATTCACTCGTGCCGCTGATCCTGATGGATGTTATCGGAAAACACGTTCACAAAACCAATGCATTCTAGAGTGGAATGGTAACATTAAAAAGTTATGTTATTTGAATAGTTCGCATCTCCCGCTCAGCCGTACTTCACCGAAGATATTAACCAGAAGAGTAACAGAAATTAACTAATGCGTCTGCCCAAGTGTTATCAATCAGCGTCCCCTGCAGCATTCTCATCTCAACATGGGCCGTTTGAGAAGAAAATCTGTGATGTCGGCAACTCTTGCATGAAAAACGTATTTCCACCTTTTGCGTTAAATTTCTCTATTTAATACAAAATATCATCATTTCCGGAACTTGATTTGGTTTGTAAGTCTTTTCAAATAATCTTGCACCAGAGTTCTTTTACTACCATTCGGTTTGGAAAAACAGGTTAATGACTTGCACTAGTGTTGCCCTTAATTGCTTCCAATAACGGTATGTAGAACATGTTCCCAGTGTATGCGTTTGCTTTCGTTTTGCAGTAGATGTGTAAGACTGTATGTTACACGAAAATGCACTTAGAGCAAAGGTTCTGCTCACCTTCTCGTCAGGCAACACAATACCTGGATTTCGAGCAATTCCACTGAAGAGTGGCGCCAGTTATGACCTGTTTAAAGCAATTCTCACCAATTTATAGAAACTTGTAATTTCTTCAACACATTGCTTAAAACCTCGTTTGTATTATTCTTGTTTTGACGAATGTTTCGCTGTCTGTAGCTGGATCGGATGAACGAGTTGTCCGCCGAGAACCTCCTCCTCCATTCCGACGCTGCCGATTATCAGAAGGAACTAGTTGAACTACGAGACGAGGCCAGGGAGTTGAGGTCAAAATGTTATGAACTGGCCGAAGAGAACCGACAATGCAAAGCTGAGATCCGTGACCTTCGTCGATACATGGATCTCCTCCGAGCAAATAAGACTGGCGGTGGGTAACGATGGCACCGAGACTTCTTTCTTGTCTGTCATGTGATATCGGGTCTTTTGTGTCATAAACATGTTCGACTCGCAGACTCGTGTCGTGAAAGTCGAGAAGTTCCTTGTATCGATTTGAGTTACACACAAAAGTACTGAGCAGTTTCCTTTTCAAGAACAATTGACAAGAAGTGAAGGTTGAACATGCTAATGTCTCTACAAACAGCAGAACACCTGCTTGAAAAGAGCGTTTTAGCTTCAAAGCACTTGTTTCGAGGTGGATTTGCAGGACTTCGCTCCTGTGATATCTGGTGAGGTTGACAAATTGTTCAGTTTTGCAAGTCATGCTAGAGAAAGATAGTTTTTGATAAAACAAACTAACGAATGCATCAGGAAGGTGAACTCTTGTACGAAAGCTACAAAGTTTCTTTTCGTGATCACTCACATGTACACAAAATACATTATTTCCAAATATTTTTAGATGACGGGAATTGCAAAGATGTAGGACTTGTCAAGTAACTCCTAGAGCTCCTTTCCTGCTCACAGCGTCTGTTGCGAAATTTTGATATGGTGTATGAAAAACGTTTGAAAGCAATTAAAAGCACTAGGTTTTCTGTATGCTTTCAGATTCCGTCAAGGAATCAGCCGACTGAGCTCTGCTTTCGTCTTTTTGCGATGATTTAAACTCGCTCATATCTGTCTTCGTGTAAGTACTCTCCACGATGGGGTTAAGCAAGGAATCGATCAGCAAAATTTTAATAGAAAATCGATTTCACGTAAAATTACCCATCCTTAGTCCTTATGCAAATAGAAAGTCCCTATTCAAACATTCTATTTGAATAAGTACTGAAGATGCGTAATTTACGTGAAATAAATTTCCTAGTAAAAATTTGCTGATCGATTCCTTCCTTATCCCCATCGCGAGGAGTGCATACTTGAACGTTTGAAAGCAGTTTCACCACATGCTTCATATTGCGATGATTGCAGCAAGCAGCAGAGCAACGCACTTTTTGGTGGCCTGCTGCGTGTTTGCTGCAGTTGGTTTTGCCTGAGACTGTGTGAAACAGCGGACAATTGCAGACTTTAACTTCCAACCGTCACGGACTTTGCAAAACCTGAACTAATGTTCTGCGCCGTCGAAGTATCGCGACGTTTTCAATTAGAACGCTAATGCTCTCATTTTTAGATTGCCTGGTAAATTGCCTGAATTGAAAAGTTCTCCGTGCAGCAAATGCTGTTTAGTGAAAGTGCAGCTTTAGTGAGCGCGTGGTTTTGTGTTTGCTGCGCTAAGTTTTGTCTTTCTCGCACAGACTCTCGTCAGGATCTCTTGAACAAGATTGAATATTACCAAATGGAGCATGACCGTCTGTTAGATGAAGTTCGAAGGCTCAAACAACGTCTCGGTGACGTATCTCCACGCAGTCCACGGACAAGGTCCGTCTCTCCGAGGCCAGGGTCCCGGCAGAGCTGCATGAGCCCGGCCAAGGTAAAAAAACTGTCCATTGTATAATTTTTGCAAAGAAAATCAGTCATGCATCGGGACATAAAGCATCTATATATTTTTGTACACAACTTAGGTTGCTTACGCATTAACTTCAAAACAGTGCTCAATTCGAAAGTGAAGATTTCAAACTGATTCAAACGAAATAAGAAGTGTCAGGCTTTGCTGAATTTCGAAGATAGCAAGCTACTGTATAAATGCAACCTTGAAGCTTTTTCATTCGGCGCTGTACTTGATTGTCATTCATTCAAATTTTCCGCAGCATCATGAAGTCATACCTGAACCAATTTGAACATACGTTTTGCGTTTTCTTTTGAGAGCATTGTTTTTAGTTGTTCATTTTTCTTATATTGATAAAATTGAACTTAAGCTGCTAACTAGCCTGGGCACCACACCAAAGCTGATCGCTTGACTTTCCATAAAAATCGCTTTTTCTTTTACTCGCAAATTAGAGACCTGTTTATGGGCAAAAATTTCTTCTTTTATTTAAATCAGCTTTGTCCGACCCGCCGGCCGCATGCGGTTAAGTCGAAAGTCTTGTGCAGTCCAGTAAGCTTTTCATTATTGTGTATGCACATTGCAATGACAGCCTGTCTTTTTATGATAACCTTTTTTCGACATTTTCGATGCAATGGTCTCAGTGCCTGTTTATCATGTACTACGCACTGCTAGATTTCCACGTGTCCACTGACACCTCGGTGCAAAACTGATTTCTAGCTTTCTGATTTCTACTCATATGTTCCTCTGCACTAAACTGATTTCTAACTATACCCTTTGTTCTTCCCTTAACACTAAATTGGCCATGATGGCATCTCACTTTGGGAGTGATCAAAAGTGCCATACAATCGTTATCATTGCCGCTAGTATTCGAATGCTTTCAATAACTTTAAACTAAACGTTGGTATGCTAAAATGAAAGTACAGTACGTGATGCAATTTGCGGCCCTCATAAAGATATCGACATTGTTTTTGACCCAGTAAGGCATTTCGGTTGGACATAGCTGATTCAAAATGTCTTCATATTTTGCAAAGAGATAGAAATAAACCATACAATATCTGTGCCTTTTTACCCCTACCATTGTTTTTACGCCTACCATTGTTTTCAGCCCAATGTTCGTTTTTCAAACTTGGTGGAAAGGGGTCGTTCTCCTGTTTCCGACGCCATGGCGGCCGCGTCGGCGTCTTCATTTGCCGCTGACCGTTTATGTCGAGATAGAAGCTTGTCTCCATCGGCAGCGATCAACGTTCGAGATCTGACAATGGAAAGATACAACAAGCATTTTGAAGGTAATTGCATTAAATCAAAGAAGGTTTTTTGAAAACAGTTGCTGCCCTTCCTCCCCAGCGCGGCGCCGTGCAACGTAAAATATTTGAAAAACTTGGTGTTGCGAGAGCATTATTTCTCAGCAGGAGATTTGTGAGTAACACAGGTGAAAAACTTTCAAATCTTTTCTTACCTTTGCTATAAATTCAGTCAGAAAATCAAATTGAAACGATGTCAAATTTCTGCATAACTTGGGTATGTTGTTGGCCTCAATACATGTTTGTTTTATGATCTACCATTATTGACTGAATGGCAATTGTGAAGGTTAAAATATTTTTAAAAAAAATCGTCCATTGAGATACCTCTGGTAATGGTGATCTGTCTGTGACTTTTGACGATAGGTTCACAGCTGTTGGTTTATAAGCCAGGAACTTTTCCGCTTCTTGATATCATAGTTTGTTCACTGCTAAAATAGATTGGACAAATGGGTTAATTTTACACATTTTTAAACATTTTTCCTGTAGACCGTGGAATCGAAACAATTGCAAAAGAACAAAACAGACTTTGAACTTGCCATTGCATGCTGTATTGCTTAAAATCTTGGCCGCTCAGTATACAGCGTTTTCCAGGGTTTGAAATACAAGATCGTTTGTGACGCAGGTCCCGACTCGCCACGGTCCATTGACAGCGACTGCACGGAGATGTTGCTCAAACCTCAGCAACAAACCAACGGCTCCACAGCGCCGCCGGTGGAAAATGGCTACAACGTCAGCGATGACGACGATGACGTCGAAGCTGAACTTCGATTTTCAACTTTGGCGAAAGAAAAGTCGGGTAAGAAGATTTACCAGTTAGGAAATGATGGAACAATGCACAGCCGCCGCCGCAATTACCAGCACGATAGAATTTTTATGACACTTTGTTTGAAAAACACAATGTTACCTGTTTTCCATGTTCTTTTTTCTTAGAAGACTAAGACTGTTTTTGGCAATAATTAATTTTAGATGAATCCAATCTCAAAACAAGAAACAAATAATAACTTTACTTGCATATCTGAAAACAATGTTAACATTGTTTATTGTTCCAAACTTTGCAATCATATGAGGATTGCATTACGTAATTATTATGTACAGTACGGTGTTGACTTGTTCATGATAAGTTGTAGTAACTGTATTACAATAAAAAGCATACGACAAAATCAGTTTTCTCAAAACGTAGAAAATCAGGATTTATTCAAGATTTATACATGTTGCATATACAGGTTAATATGCAGGAAGAGAGTTTTGAAAAGCTCGAGATGAATGTTGCACAAATTAATGACGATTTGATTAAAGTTGTGTTGGTTTGTTATTCTTTAAACTTAACTTCTGGTGAAATACTTGGTGTTTTACGTTTTCGTAACAACTAACAAAAAATTTATTTAAAGCTTGCTGAAACACCAGTTATTTATTACTGCTTTATTCCTTTTCTGTATTATATTTTACATGTAATATTTGTAAAACTGAGGTGGCAATGTGTATACACGTAAGAGTTTTGCAAGTTGCACGATGTAGTTTCTGATTGAAAGAATGCGTTGAAACTTGCGCCTTTGCAAATTAGTAACGTTTCTTGCCTTTTCAAATTTCCGACCAAAGTGTTCATTATTTCTTTTATATAACTTTTATATAACTATTACATAACTTTTATATAACTCGTCAGACTCGTCGGTCTCAGCGCCGGGCATGCGGTGCGGGAGCAACGAAAGAATGGGTGGTTCCCCTCATAGGCGAACCCGAAGTCCGACGAGCCCTGTTGGTTTTCGTTCCGTCAGTCCTCGATTGACGTCATCACAAACATGTGTCAACGACACGGCGCGAGAGTGAGTAGACGAGAAGTGTGTGACGTAGGCAGACGATTGTGACGCAGGCATAGAGATGCACAGAAAATTGCAATGACGTCTTGCAACTTGCAGGGTGGCTCTCGTTCCGGTCTGCTGCACCTCGTGCTGTGCATAAAACTAAAGCAAGTTTCGGGTTAAATCATCGCAACTGTAAACGTCGCTTGGCTTGATGCTTCTTTTCATGTGTTGTGTTGTTTCTTTGTCAATGTCTAAATTTTGCCCATTCCGATGTTTCATCACTGCAACTGAATAAATACATTCCCTGCAGCTTCATGTCTAGAACTGATGCGTCGGAATGCATCGAATGGTGCGACTGAGCGGTTGCTTGAAAAAGCACGAAGAGCATAGCGCAGAATACAATAGTTGTCTGAAGAATGTATTTTCTACGTGACAGTCGGTACCCAACAGTCATGAAGCGGAGCCTGCCACGCCGCGCCTTTGCTCCAAGGAACCCGTCAGATCTCAGATTAGGATACTGCATAAAGTTCACCAGGCCGGGCGGGAAGCTAAGTCGAGGAACTGTCAAATACATCGGCCACCTTCCGACCAGAAATGAAATATTCGTCGGTGTCGAACTGGATGGATATGGTAAGTAGACGTATATATTGGACCTAATTTAGTGGTTCAGCAAAAAACACTGGGTAAGTCGACTCTAAATTTTGTTGCCATCTTGTTTTAGACAAGTCAGAGTACCTTGTACTTCCATAAATCTTTAATTATATATTTGCTGATCGAAACCAAATTTCAAACATTTGTGAATATCAGTAAATTATCCCGATGGAATATGCGTTGTCTGCAAAATCTGCTTTCGAAAGATCATTTTAAAAATCATCTTACAATAACAGCGCGTTAAAGACAAAGATAAGAAAGTGGTGAATTTGAAATTTTACGGTTTTGAGAACATCGTGTTCAACAGCTTGATTCTTGAAAATAGGGTTAACTTTTAAGTTTTTTGATAGAATTTATTTCCAACTTCAAACAACAATGTACAAAAAGCACGTTTTATTTATGGGATACTTTTTTTCTTAGCTGACAAATCTTACTCTGAAAGAAAGATCAAGGCTGTAACTTACTGACAAAATCTGATTTGACGAATTGCGTTTCTATGCCACTCTGCTAATCAACTTTCATTTCTTTACCTTTACAGATGGAAAACACTCAGGCACTCATCAAGGGACCAAGTACTTTTCCTGGTGAGCTCTTTAGTTGCTTCTTTACTTGTATGTTGTGTATCAAAGTTTCTAAACATGTCTTGCATTATTAGACATAATCGCAGTCCTTGAATGGAAGTAAGGGAAAAGGCATCCAAAGTTTTGAGACTTTGACTTGTGGTGGTGCGATGTTTTGGTTCGCATCATCAGCGCAGAAAGATAAACGTTGACATCTCTGGTGCATCGCTTTTTAAACATCGTTTGTGTTTTTGTTGTTTTTCAGCCCTGCCAACAAGGGAGTGTTCACTCCGTTCAGCAAAGTTATCATGGCCTGGGAATAGATCATTATGAAATGTCAAGGTCGTCGATCAAAGCAGACTGCTGCCACTTCTGTGCGGCCAAGATTGCTCAATCTGTCTATAGAGGGCGCTGAGGAGTCGAAACGTGCATGGCCGCGTGAATTTGTACAACGCTCAACATACAGCTTACTTTTATACACATTGATTCTAAAAAAACTCGACTGGGCTGCACTTTGATTGCTGATGATATGTTTTAGTGTCTAGTACTGCGTCCCACCCACAGGTTTATTAAGGACAGAAAATAAGCCAATCTAATTCTTTTTCTTAAATTGTTTTTGTCTTTTTTGGCCGATCAAATGTCANAACAGTTGTTTTTAAAACAACCAACAACCAAACGACATCAANGCAGTGTTTTTCTAAAACACAAATATTGTTTTCAAGCGTTCTTTGATTGGCTAGCAGCTTTCGAATGCGTAAAATTGTTTTGAAGTGTTCACTTGTGCCTTTGCTCTTGACATGCTTTAAAATGGTTTTTCACCTGACATGTGTTCTATATTATATAGATTTTTCCATTGTTTCGTACCTAACTTCATTCAAAGCATCAACAATAATTTTGCATAGTAGAGTAGATACGACAAGGCAATTTTTCACCCCCACTGTGAGGAAATCGTAGGTTTATATTCCGTGTGATCCATCTGCTCGTTTTAGTATTAGCTCGTCAAGTGAAATGGGCGAACAGCGTGCCATAGCAGTGTGCACAAGTAGATCAGAGTAACTAGTGTATTCTTTATTTTATATCCAAATTTTCAAAAAAATTTAAAACAACATAATTTCAAAAAGCTATTTTAGATTTTGAAATATTATAAAAAGTGTTTTAAAATTTTAATCGTGAAATCTAATGCGAAAAGTTCCTGATTTCGGGCCGAAAACTCAAAAAAACTTTGTGTTTTAGCGAATTTTATTTTTAGGTATTTCTATCTTAAAATGTCTAAACACTTCAACACTAACAGTATATCTGAACCTTGTCGCAGGGTTTGGAATGTCGACAACTGACGCAGGAGTTTTAATAACGTGTAGTGCCTCACCAGAGCACACTTCCGTACACAAAGCTTAGCGTGTCAGCAATCAATAAGACAAGTCCGTGGAAGTTATACTCAAACAAACAGCCGATTCATTATATTTCATACACGTCTTAATTCACAGCACAAGGTACGTCGTTCCATCACTTCAGCAATTGTTCCCGAGGGTCGTTGAAACGAAAATATGGTATAAAGCCCCAACTCCAAACGCGTTTTAAAAACTTTGATACTAACTCATGCTGATCTGTTGAAATGTTTTTTGTGTATGATTCAGCACCCCCTTTCTAACGCGCTTTCACGTTGCTTTAGTTTGTGTAATACTCATGTCCCTGAAGCTTCACTGTACTTTGTAAATAGTATACATCGCATAGGGCATTTCATACTTTTGTCCCGCAACTTTGCAACACTCAGTAGATGATGCTGTGTAGATAAAAGCTAGTGTTCTGTTTTTTGTACAGCTGTATGTTGTTGGCTGCGAACGGAGAACTTTGGTACTATATCACTCGTAGGTAGTCGACGCTGTACAAAAGCAATCTGTAGTTAAGGGCGTTGTGCTGCGTATTTTTAGCGCTTCTACTTTCACAACACAATGTTTGTAGAAAGACATCTTTTTTATATCGTCGCGCTGATATTGTTTGTACACAGTTTTTTTTTTATAGATTAACTCACATTGCGCAAAAAAATTTATTTTCTTTATTGGTGACTATTTTGTGCGAAATTCTGTTGCACATGGCGAATATATGATGACATAAATGCAATTTGACTGATCGTCGTACTGTCTTAAATTTGTCTTCAAAGATGCAGCGCCAGGTTTTGTATCGAGCTACGGTAATTTGTATATTGAAGTGAGAGTTGTTTGTAATGAAGTCCATTGATCCAAGACATATAGAAGAAGAAGCCAACTGACCAAAGAATTGAGGTCACTGCCAGAGCATATAAACCAACCATAGGCGTAGCCAGGGGGGGGCGAAAGAGGCAATGGGCCCCCCAAAATTTTTAGAAAATATAGTCATCTTTGAGAGGCGTTTTTCTCGACAAAATAGTGTTATTCGCCTAAAATCAAACATTTTGGCCCCCCACAAATTTCCCCCTCTCCCACATTTTTGGGCTGGCTACGCCACTGAAACCAACCAACACATCATGATACAGACATAATTCGCAAACTTTGCTACGGAAGGAAAATTTTACACAATTTTGTGTCAAACGTGCATGAAGGAAACTTGCCAAACAAAACTTTTCTAATCATTGATGAAATCTGACGTTGTACAACCGATGTGCTGACAAGCCTATACTTACACGACCACCACGCCATTTAAAGTATTGCTTTTAATCTAGTTTGGCAATCTAAGTCTAACAGCTGTTATTTAACATGAAGGTCAAACCGTTATGAAGGTACCCTACAAAACTCGTTTGTTCTGAGTGTCAAAAAAAGCGTTTCAGGCTTCAGATCAGAGGTCTCACCTGATAAATATGAGCACTTACCTGTACTTCTATCCTACATTTATTAATGACAAGCACATGATTTACAATGAGACGAATTTAACGAAGTTCGGCTTACCTGTACGTTTTTGAAAGTTACGGACGAAATGTCACCAAGTGTAAAAATTAAATTTATAGTTGCTGCGCCAACAAAGCATTCCTTGATCATTATTTCCGATTCTTCTTTAGTCCGACTTGTTTTTGAGCTGAAAGGAGAACCTTCGTCAAAGACAGTTACTTCAATTTAATAACAAGTAGGCATTTTTCACAGTTTTCTCTTTTTTCCTTTTTTGGTGGAGGTAGTCAACTGTACTGTGGTTTGATGAGTTTCACCTATTTAAAGAAAGTTGTTTCTACATATTTTTATTCTTTTCTAAAATAAGTGCGTCTTGGTTTGCAGTTTACTTCACTTGGGCTATCGAACATCTTCAGAGAATTTGACTGTAATCATCTATCCACAAAATGAAGTTACTGTGTGTGTGAACAACACTGACTTTTGCAATTTCCCATCATTTAAAGAAAGGTTTGACTCCGATTTTTTTTCGGAAAAGAAGACAGAGGAAAAATATGTGCTGCAAAGTAGCATCATGGTAGGCACAAAAATTGATGCCACTTTTCGTTGCGACCAAACACAAAGTGTTTTTTACAACAGCCGTTGACCGCAGCCTATTTTTCAGAAGCAAATTGGTAGCTAAAGTTAGTAATATGTTGTACCCAGCGTATACTTGGGAAGCCATACTATTATACTTCCAAACCATGCACTTGCCAACTACTTCTTCAGCGTTGTGTTACGTCACAATATATGTAATGTTTCTTATTGAGCGGTTAAGAACTAGCACAAAATGTCTCCTTTGCAGCTTGAGAGCAATCACGATGGGATAAACTTCGTTTTGTGCTGTTGTTGTTTTCTCTGCATTTTTGAACTTGTGCAAGGTTTTGAAAATCTGCCTTTTAACGAATCAGATGCGACTGCGCCATCCTTAATAGAGACAGCAAAAACATTTGCTTATTCGACGAAATCTGTGAAAGACACCTTGCTGTTTACTGCAGCCAATGGCATTCCTTATGTTGCAAGCGAAAGAAGAGCTTTTATGGGCTGGAATGACTCATTCTTGGAGGAAATATATCGGAAAAGCTCAAGCAATAGAGGACAGTTCTACAAAGAGCTCAAAACACGTTTCAAAGCAAAAAAAGACGAAGAATTTGGTCGATTTGCTGCACCATCAGGGAACGCCTCTGATACAATTGAATCAGAGCAGGAAGAAGCTGATGCTAGATCGAAAGCAAACCAAACGGTAATGTCATTTGCTAACAGCAAGCGTTCGATTGCTTTAGGAGTAGCTACAGTAGCACAGTAGTGTTTAAGGGGAGGCGAGCGAGAGGCACTTGCGAAAACGTTTTGGTGAAAAACATATTATCCATACATAATATACTCCGAAGCTATTCATAAGTAAGTAGTCTGCTTTCGAAAGAGCCCCAACAGCAACTGCAACGTGTACTGTAAGTTATCTGCTTTCAAAGGGGCCCCCAATAGCAACTGTAATGTGTAAGTTTTCTGCTTTCATAGAGGCCCCAACAGGTGTGCAAGTGCCTTGCTTTCAAAGGGGCCCCAAACGTCTACTTTAATATTTATTTAAGTACTCTGCTTTCAAAGGGGTGCCACCAGCTTCTCATGTGTAAATGAGGAAAAGCTTCAAACAAACTTCAATACCTAAGGAAACTGTTGGTTAAAATTTGTTCCAAAAAATTTTGAAAAGATCCTATCAAGTGAGAGCACGATTTATACCAAAGGATAATTTTTTTCACTGCCAGAGAAGGAAGCTTCTCATAATATAGTGTAGCAATGTTTGCAGAAAGGTATATGATTAATTATTTGCTACATTTTCACATTTTTCAAACAACTAGGGACAGTGCAAGATGAGGTCAGCTTGACTCATCTAGCCTCAAAGCTTTACAAAAAAGTCTCAGGTTGGATGATTTTATATGTATGTCATGTTCTTGAATGTAGTTAAAAAGATGAAATGTAAAACAAATTTAGTGTTTTGTTTCTGCTTCGTTGTTGCGTATAGTTTCATGGAGTCACTTAAGGACATTTCTGTGAACAAATTCAGGAAACGAAGCATTTTTCATGGAGGAAAGGGTATTATAAACTTTTTAGTTTATTGCTGGTGAATGCAGAAAAATGGGACAAAAAACTAAAGACATGGGGTATGCCATCTTGCTGTAAATTTCATGTGTTGTTAGCTTTGTCTTTCCAACTTTCGTGTTTTCAAAGTTGTGTATCATGAATACCCTTTTGCCATTTCTGTTATGTCGGTCATGACGTAGTCTCAGGAACGTATCCTTAGATGACCCGAATATCGCCTTCCTAGGCTTGATCGAAAGGTTTATCACGGTTGGCTGAATATGATGACCTCATCAGAGGGCCTCCCTTTGCAGCCTTGCCTCAGGTCCTCCAATCCTAAGTCCACCACTGAGTAGTTTTCACAAGTGTCAGTTTGTTTCATTTAAAATCATTAATCGAAAAGGCCTGGACTAATGACGTCAAGGTGGGGCGGGGTCAAAATAATTCAAAACCGTGCTGCGATTTTTGGCGCGGCTGCATCGTACTCCATCTTCAGTGACTGAAGATGCCGTATGGCGAAATCGATTTCCATTAAATAACATCAATGCGTGCTGATTTTTGTTACTTGTGCACAGACAGTACCTGTGATATTAAAGCACTTGAGATATGCAAAGGTTTAACTGAAATGTTCCACGCTTGAAATGGGTGATAAATTGTTTAAGTTTAAACTCGGTGTGCCATTCAATGTATGCACAGAATAGATTCAGCGCTTCTGAAAACTTCGATATTGTTTTGCTACAAAATTCCTTCTTAATAACCCCAAAGATCTCAATGCTTTTTGACTGATCAGCCATGTCGTGAGGTTTTCTGACGAAAACATGTTTGGAAAATCTCGCATGGACGTGAACAACTTCAAAATGGAATCGGTCTAACAGGACAAATTTTTCCAAAACTATTTTTCCAAAAAAATGCAATCGGTCTTTTTTTCCAAAGAAATGGAGAAATGGAAAAGTTGGCAAAAGAACAGACTGATTTTGCTCGGGTTGCAGTAAATGCTCCGTTTCGAGGCCAAGAAGTGACTGGCAATTTCAGTTTAAGGGTTGGTTTATTGTTTGATATGAATCAGCTAATAAACAGAAACAATACAAACAGCCATCACGCAATATGTAAACCAACTGTCAGTGAACATTAAAGAAAATGAAAATACAATGGCATAACAGCTGATCAATGTGAACAAAGAGTGGTAGTGTGTTAGATTGGATTAGTGAAGGACCATGGCGGTCATTTAGTCAACCAACCCTGTTTATCACTTTTTGAAAAGTGTTGAAAAACAACAATTGGAGATCAAATCATCACAGTGAGGAAAACAAACATAGAACGTGGTGAAGTAAATCACAGATGAAGAGAGCATGCATGCCTATGTACACAGATGAGTGGATTGAATTTAAGTGAAGAATTTGGTATGGTCAAAAATATGTTTAAACAAAGGATGAAAATATAATAGTAAAAAACTAATTGGTACAAAAGAGGTACAAAAGAAAAACTAAGCAAAACACAAAAAAACTATGGAGTGAACTTTCATGCCGAAAAAATGTGATGAGCACAGGAAAGAACAAGAGACAAAAAAGTAAATATACATAAAAAACAAAGAAGATTACTCAGTAACTCACAGTATTTGAGGGTCGAGTTTTCACCTTTTGTACATGATAGTTGAGTGAGCTTTCACCTTTCGTACATGAATTTGCCAGCTTAATGCAGCTTATTGTCAAACAAAACTTCTAAATGGAAAGTAAGAATGAAGAAACATGAACGCAAGTCGTCATCTAAGCATTTGTTGCATTCGCCTCTTTCGTTCAAAACTTCAAATATTCGATTTTCAGCCACTTTTTTTCACGGTCAGTTGGCCCAGCTTATATTGCTTAGCACTTGCTGCAATCAGTCTTGCTTTTCTTGTTTCTCTTTCAGGTTGGAATGTATCTTCGACCGCCTCACATGACTCAGGCCAAAATAAACAAGTTCTTACAAGAGCAGAACAATGCGCGAACCAATGCTGAACCAACAGCGGATGAGATGCTGAAGCTGGTATAGTCCTGCACTGCTTATGGTGTTTGCGGAATAGTGATGTATATTTAATCACACGCAACGCTTAGCAGGCCTGTATTGATGAATTCAACCCATGTGGTTCAGAACAGGGGATTGTTTCCACTGGCAACATACTTTGGTGTTAAGTATCCCTTGAATACACAAGGAGCTGCACATAGAGCTGTAATGCTGTCAAAGATATGGCTGTGAAAACTACAAGCAGAGCTATAAACGACATAGATATTTTGTTTGCTTGGTTGTTTGTTAATTACTGAAATACTAATGAAGACAATCCAAGGTCTGAAATTATCATCGGTAGCAGAAAGAATAGCAATTTTCGAAAAAATGCGAGTCCGTTTGAACGGAACACAAATGTAAATCTGGATGCCAGAATAGTAATATTTTGGTCAGAATTCGAAACCTAACGACTTACTGACTATGAGATGACGCCTTCATTCACTAAAATCTCTTGTATCCTTGACAATAGGAGCTGACGTGAGGTGTAAGTTGAGGACATTCAAAGATTGCGTTATATGTAGCACCACATTGTACATTCGATTATGGTTGCCATTAACACTGGGTTAACTGTGATACAAACAAAACATGCACAAGATTGCTGTTGTGTAAGGAACACAATAGTGCAAGCGCCCAACATTACCTGAGTGGTGGAAAAAGTTAGAAATCTTAGCGGGGAATTGTTTTGATCTCAAAACAAAAAAACGCACTGGGCAGTGAATTTCAAATTTTAGAGCATTAGTGTAAAAAAACTTGCGAAGAAATTTAGTTGCATGGCGTAAGCGGTACATTGAGATATAAATGCGATGAATAGTTGGAAAACTTTTGTAGCAATGGCTGAAAAGAAAGAGCAAGGTCCAACTAGTGCGTTACGAAATGTAATAAAAATGTGAAAATGACGACGGATGTGTAGTGGCGTGAGGCCAAAAACACGTAAGATGTTCTCATATGAAGTGGTCCTGCGGCAAACAAGGGTAAGCTTTCCAGCAGCAGTTAACATGCCTTTGAGAGCATTGGTGTCTGCGACAGCACAGCTATCATGAACAACATCGCCATAGTCAAGGATGGGAAATGCATGTGCAAGATATAGTACGAGAAGGGCGTGTTTTAGTAAAAATTTCCAATTCTCTTTTATTGCATAATTCATTGAAATCTTTGTGAAACGGCATTGAGATGTGCTAACGTCAAACCAGGGACCAAGGAAAGAATCCTTGTGGGAAACAACTTCAGTTAATACTTGATTACAAAATCGTAATGGAGGCTAAAGAAGTGGGTTGGTTGATATAAGTAAGAGCTTGGTATTTTGCAACTTTGTAAGAATCCAGGGATGTAGCGCTAACATAAAAGGTGAGGGAACGCACCCAAAAACTAGCCATTTTAAAACAGCTTCAAACTCTTTTTAAACCAAAACTTGAAAAAGGTGTGGGAATGCCGTTCCCACGCATTCCCGCCCCACTACACCCCTGAAAGTACCTAACACTCCACAAATCAGATCACAACTGCAACTGATTCAGATCTTTAGACAGGATATTATGCAAAGTATCAGGACTTGTAGAAGAACATGTTAGTATGGCACTGCCCTCAAATAAGGGAATAGAAAGCTTGATGTTTTTCGTTAACACACACGAAAAGAGTATTGGACCAAGAGCAGAAACCTGAGGCATGCCACATTTAGTATATAATGTATTTTAACGAGACCTCCTATACAGCTGCGACCTATCTAACACCATGGGCGTCGGAAGGGGGGCAGGAGGGGCTTGCCCCCCTGGATTTTGAAATGTTTAGCAAAAGAAGGTTGTTTTCTTAGTTTTGAGTGGGAAAAATCAAATTTCACCACTTTTGGCCTTCCTGGAAACATTTAGGAAAAATCCCCGAGTGCCCCCCCCCCTGGAAAAGATCCTTCCGTCGCGCATGTCTAACACTAATATATCCTTCGAACAATTCTAACTGTTTTCTTGCCAATTGTGGAACAGGTACACGTATAGTAGGCAGTGGAGCACAAAGCTTGACCTTGTCATTAGGAAAACCAACTTTTAGAAAGTTGTTGATTCATTATAAAATCCCTCACTTTCCTCATGACTGACCACAATCACAAACAATATTTCACATACTCTTTTTCTCTTGAGCATCAGACCCACTTTTGTATCTGAATACAAAATTTCCACACAATCAAACTTTCGTGCTAAAGTTTTGACTATTTGCAGTTTAATATGCCCATAACAGTGCATGATTTTGTTGCTGAGTTTATAGTTATAAAACATGCAGATTGGCCTAATTCTGCTTTGCTAGCGTAGGTTTATTGATGTTCCTTTTATTATTCATATTCTTCAAGAACGCAAATTATAGTTACCCTTGCTTTGGTCTGTGAGCAACAAAGGTTTTATATTTGAAGTTTATCTTTTTGTGTTTTAGTCTTGGGATTATGATCTTGAGGCAAGTGCGTGGCAGAGATTGGAACTGTGCAATTTCCATGCTGGTAAGAGCGCGCCTGGAGAAAACAGCTGGGTTGGATGGGGAGTCGAGCAAAACGCTTTCGACCCTAGTGACCCGGTAAGTCGAACTTGACGCTGATAAGCAGATACATGATATGAGGCGCTGCAATGGAAACAATAGCTTTGATAAAGTGCTGTCCTAAAACGAATGAGAAAGAGTACGCTGTTGGTGAACTGATGAAACAGTAAAACAGAGGCTTGAGTAGATTCGACGTATAGCTGAAATTATCCATAAATCTGGTTTCAGTGCATTTTTAAAGTCTGGGAAGTATAAAAAAAAGAATGTCAGCTAAAACAGAAATTTTCCAAAAAAAAGTTTCGTTGCCATTTGTGCAATGATCTTACTGGTCGCTCTGTACGTATGATGAGCTGGTAAAGAATCTAAGTTGATCTGTTCACAAGGAAGATCGCGATAGTACCAGCAGTGCAGTAACTGTTCCCGCAAAGTGTCCACAACGCAACGAAAAGTGCGGGTATTCTTGTGGGGGATTCACCGGAGCCGTTGCTCACGAAATAACAAAACGTTGGCAAGCATTTTTTCTTCAGTTAAAACTAGTACAACGTTAGCTGTGGGAATGCCAGCGACAACTGATTAGCACTTAGCGAAATAACTGAAGATGGTGTTTCAGCGTAACCTATTCTTTCCATAAATTCCACCGAAAATTGATATCACTGCCCCAACTTGTTTTCTTGTTGAGACCTTTTAAACTGTAGTATTTGACAAGATTAAAAGTTTGTGGACAACAAGATTGTCAGATATAACAAAAGTCTGCTGTTGCTGTTGCATTTGATGCAGGTGCAGGATTGGCTCCAAGAAAAGAAATACTTTCATCAGAATTTGCGCACATGCATTGGTGGACCTTGCGAACGTTACGTGCAGATGATGTGGTACGACGCTTATAAAGCTGGTTGCGCCTGGAAGACATGTCAAGGCATGAAGATTCATGGATATGAACTTAAGCAGGCAGCTGTTTTTGCTGTTTGCCACTACGGCCCGAGGCAAGTAAAGTGGATCAAAATATTTTGTTTACATTTTCTCAACGTAGTGAGTTTGTGTCAGCACGCCAAAGTCCGTCTTTCTTTTTAAATACGTCACTGTGGCACATTAAGTTGCAAAAGTGCAGAGAACTAGAAGTTATTTTATGTTGGTGAAACTTTTTCATATTTCACTTAACTTTTAAAGCCACCCCACTCTGAGGAAACACCCTTCAATGACAACTCGTAGTCACCCAGTACAGCGATATAAAAATAAGGCAAAATGGCCTATCAGTGACATCAGTCAGTGGCATTCCATTTTAGAGGCATCACCTGTTGCAATGCCAAAAGATTTTATCGAAACGTGATACATGTTCATTTATTTCAAACTTGATTGGCCAAATTTAAGATGCATGTTCTGCTATTTTGTGATTTGTCTGCATTCAGAAAAACATCTGTATGTTTCTTTTGCGTGTTACCGATCAAAAAGCTGCTGCTTAGTGAAGTAATGTTTCAGGATTATTTGTTTGTTTATCCAATTTCTCGTTACGTCTTCCGCTTTGCTTTTCGCAGACACGAGATAAAAGCTTGATAAAGTATACCAAGCAGGCCCGTAATCAGATTGCAAGGTTTGGAGGAGCAAAATACATTTTAGAGGGGGAAGATGTTTTTTTATTATACAGGGTGTTTTAAAAAATTTGACATCATTTTGCAATCTAATAACTTTGGCAGTTCCTGTTTAAATGACTTTAAATTTATACAGCATGTGTAGAAACAGGCCAACATTTTGTGCTTAATATTTGATATGTTTATCTTTTCAGGTGTAGAAATTTTTAATTTAATAAATTATTCGCACTGCGGTCAAACCTGTGTGATTAAATGGCATTCACTAGCAGAGAAAAAGCGTTTTGTGTGTTGGAGCAGCGCCGGTTTAATATGGTGGGGGGCCGGGTCCCAGGCGTGGAGTGAGACCCCATGTGTGGATCGTATATAGAATCTTTAGGTAGGGGTGGCCAATGAAGTCACTAGTATTTCCACATATCGTTAATATTTATGACGTAATCTTGTGACGACACTTGTTACCTCAAGTGTAACAAAACTTTATGACGCAACATGATAATTGACAATGATTAGCAATTTGTGAAACTGTTGCAAAACCGGTCATCAGAAGCATCGCATTTCCTTTTTCTGAAATTTTTCTTGAAAAAACGTTTTTGGGCGATCTAACGTTTTCATCATCTCTAAGCGTCAGTCCTCGCTCAGCAAATAAATTTTACGACAGAAACCAAAATTGCAGAAGCGATTTCCAATATTGTTCGCATTGACTGANCTGACTGGCTAGCTCTGTATCAATTCTTTATAGTGATTAATTGCATTTGCGACTAAACGTAATNGTGGCATCTTTATGTTCCATTGATTGCTNGTGGCTCCTCAGCGTGCTTCCAGTCACAGATTTCTTTTGTAATAAGGAAATGANCACAGTTAGTCGNATCCGTGTATACATCAGTCTACACGTGAAACAGTAAGCACAAGGTTGGTGAAGGAGAAAAACAAAGCCAGCTTCTGTCAACTGCTTCGGCATTGTGGTTCTGGCGACGCATAAGATTTGTGGTACATATTTCCGTGACGAGTTTCTGCCGTTTCTGTGTTGTGGATCATCATGTTTTAAAAATAACTTTACGTTTTTCAACCACTATTCCGTATTTTTTCCGGTATGTTGGATGACCAGAGACCGATATCTTTGCATCTAGTGATAGCATCAGACAACTCATGCCTCGTGTTTTTCGATGATACATCTTGACGGTCATCTGCTGCTGAACCGCTGATTAAACTGGGTCTATTGTCATTGTTACGTACATTTAAGTCTGTCACAACATGTTCTTCGATTTTCTGTCCTCTTACAGATTCCACAGAAATGTCTCCGCTGGACTTAACGGCCGCTGTAAACTAGTAACTTGAATGTTTCTTGACTTAGCTGCAATTTCTTCCTCTCTTATTTATGCCTCTTTTGCTTTTCAATGTTTTTTAGAACCACTTGCATAAGCTCTACACTTGTCAAGGGAACGATCCCCTTTTTTCTGTACATGTTTATTTATTAATAAGCTCAATAGGGCTGCCACATTTTCAGCGCAAAAGGGGTGGACAATTTACGACTGCCACTTACTTGAGTGTATTATCTACACTTAAGTCAAATAACAATAGTCCTATTGATTAGTTTTAAGCATTGAAGTACAACGTCCAACGTAGACAATGTTTCATTCAAAACACACAAATCAAAATCCTTATTTACTTGACCAATTCAGCCCATCGTTATTTTGCAGATTACTTAAATTTCCCTAAAATGTAGAATCGCCTTTTACAATTTTATGAAACTGCTTGCATGAAAGATGTTTTAAATTGCACACCAGCTTTAGACTAGAACTGGTTAAACCAGAAAAGTTTCTCTTTCTTTTTGATTTGTGGCTGCATCAAGGAAAAAATCGTTCCATATTAGCATAAAGAGAAATAACGTTGAAGTAAAACTGTGCAATCTTTACTAGTTCTTGAAGCCTTTAATGGTATTTCAAGTTGCAAAATATTTTGCCCATCTATCATGTTCCATCATTTCACAATAAATTACATTTGGCTGATGCTCTTTTTGCACGAACTCGAACAAGTTTTGGTGTTGGTCAAACAGTTTACTTCAGCTTCATCAATAGACACGTTTCTATCAAGGAGACACTACTCACACATTACATGCTTTTCTCAATTAGTTGTTTGCAAACGGAGGAATCTAGTCAAAGCATTTAAATTCAGCAAATAAAGTGGTCCATTCAGCCAGATGTGAAACTCACAGGCTTGTCCATGGAAATGTCCCATGGGATGGGACAGCACACATTTGTATTTCCCATGAAACTCAGAAATAGAATGAGAGTGTCAAAATGTTACTGAATTGTCATACTTAGACTATACTTCTGAATTTCAAAGTCAATAAATTTTGTCGTTTTGCATGTCTCTTTGTACATTAAGTCCTAGTTAGTAGATACTAAACCTAAACTTTCATAAATTTAATACTTTTAATTGAATTGTATTCCACATTAATATTACAATAATGTTATGGGAATCCCATGGGATGGGACAGGCATAAATTGCTGTGGGATGGGGCAGAGAAATATGTCCCATGGACAAACCTGGAAATTCAAGGCACCTCACATGAATGAATCACAGTCATGGTCCTTGCCTTCGCTAAATTTTCTTAGTGCTGATTCAACTTGGCTTGACATGCACATCTGGTTGTCTCTTTTGAATCCTTGTCTTCACAGTGGCGAAACACGACACAACATCAACAAATGATGCTTTTGACTTCTCAATATTCTGAACTTGCTCAATAAAAACAGCCACAAATGATTGCAAATGTCACAGAGTTCGCCCAAATAATTTCCAGAAAAACGTTTTCAGAACAACAACAGGCTTGTCGATGGACATGAAGTATGAATTTGAAGCTGGGCACAATTGAAGCATCCTTGGCAAGCTGCGATAAAGTGATAGCCACCTGGTTACGCTGTGAGAAATAATTTTTTTGGTACTCAATATCCACAAAGTCACAATAGTTTTCACTCTTCTTTGCGACTCTTCTTTGCGAACTGTGCAAATGCAACCACGCGTAATTCACTCAGCTTCAAAATAATTTACTTCTTGATCGCGCGGCGCGAGTGCGCGACCGCATTTTTGCACCCCTGGATTCGTAATAATTACTAGAAACTACTACACTAAGTTTTGTACAATACACTGATCATCGTATCACGGTTCATCAGCAAAGCTAGTACAGCACAATAGCGTCAGCAGTCCGCACTCTAATGCCAAGGTCACTGACATACTGAAAGAAACTTTACCACTGTTATGTAATGATTAATATGAAAGCATTCCCCGCCTTTCCAGTCGAGAATTAACTCAACCAAAGCGTACATTAATTAGACAACTCGTACGCCCGCCCATAAACTAAGCTAGGCCACCATCTTGTATCTTGTTGCAGTGGAGCAGGGACAGCTTACTGTATGCAAAAACAATATATCATAGCCAGTGGGCCCTATCTAACCTCGTTACGCCCCTGCTACGTAACTTACGGGAGGCAGAGGGGTTGAAATGTACCCCCTGGAAGTCCAAATGTGAAAACCGGACGGCCACCTCAAGTGATATTTCGGTCTTAGTATTCGTTTGGTTTTCAGTAGATTGTTGTTTTTTGCGTGTCTTTCGGATTATTTTCCGGTGATTTAGGGTTTTAGCATAGCCATCCACATCTGGATTCACCATCATTTCTCAAGTTTTTTTCGAGTGTTGCCTGGTGGGTTCTGTACATTGGCCAGTGGGCCCCTTTTAGCTAAATTTTCCACCCTGACTCAAAGCTCTAGTTACGCCACTGATTACAGCTATGTAGGCTAAAATAAGAATGCAAAAAGGAGGACATTTTCGAATGTCGTCAGAGAAGATTTCATTTTTCATGAAAAAAGCGGATATGTAGCCTACTTCAAAGAGGGCGTATGGTGGCCATACCGAGCAATGCTACTCATATGCGACCTGCGCAAATCTGAGTAAGGCTGACGCAAAATGTTCCAGAAACGAGTAGAGATGTAAGGTAACGTGTTGTACGTGGCTTGCCCTTGCATTCAGCAGATTCAGATACCTGACCGACTTTCAGGAAACCAATAAGTGCAATAGTTATTTCGCCACAATATCAAGTATTCTTCAAGTGAAATACTGCTGTCTGGCCGACCGATATAATTAGTAGCGTCTACAAACAAACTTCCCTCGCGAAAAATGACTAAGTGGCACGCACATTTCGCACGTATGGCTAAATACATGAACATGGTGGGGGGGCCCTCTTTGGTGGGGGGCCCGGGCCCCTTGGGCCCCCCTTAAATCCGGCGCTGTGTTGGAGTATGCTCGAACAAACTCAAACAAGACTGTGCAGCGTGCGTTTGTGAGATGGTTTATGTCCCCTCTTCCTGCAAATGTAAACGAGCTCAAACAAAGAATCACTATCGCACTGGAGACAGTTACCCAAGACATACTGCATCGTGTTTGGGAGGAGCTAGACTACGGACTTGACGTTTGACGGGTAACAGCCGGCGCGCACATCGAACATTTGTAAAATATTTTATGGATTTCACGTGCCTTAAATTTCTTATTCAAATTTACAGGAATAAATCTTGTTTTGGTCAACATTAAACCTGTTGAATTTCATTTGACTCGACAATGTAGTTTCTGTAATATTTACATGTCAAATGATGTCAATTTTTTGAAACACCCTGTATGCTTAAAATAAAATTTTCTGGGCACAAACAAATTGGGGAGCACTGCTCCCGAATGCCCCCTGGCTATGGGCCTGCGTTTGCCTCGTCACTATCGCGCAGCTAAATTAGCTGTCAGTTAGAGCTGTGTAATAAAATCAGCATTAAAAGAAGATGCTCCTATTTTATGGAAATTGAAAAACCGGTTCCTAGTAAATCAAAATGATTTCTTGTAGGCGCAAACCCACAGCGTTTGAAAATATTATTAGAGAATATGGCAACAAACCGACAAACTGCTGTTAGTTAAACAGAAAAGTTCCAAACACTTGCTGTGCTTGAGTTTTTCATCCTTGCGACGAATAGTGTTATAGAAATATGGTTCATGAACACAACTGGAAGCATCTCCGCAACAAACTCGTAGGTTCGCAAGAGAAACGTTATATGTATATTTATAAATGTGGTTTTATTAATGTGTTCAGCTACGAATTTTTAGAACGAACTTTTGATTTCTTTTACAAACCTAAATAAAATCAGCAGTTAATTTTACTAAAAGCAGTTGGGGCAAGAAACACAAACCACTGTACAACAGCAGCGGTGGAACATGTATGGACATCGCCAACTAACTAAAAAAATTCGTGTGTGCCCGTAAATTATATTCGTTTTTTTTCGAATATAAAAACAAAGCAGCTAAATTCTTGACAGCTTTTACATCGGATTTGAGTGCCTGGTTTATGAAGCAAAACATTAGAATCCACGTAAAACATTTTGGCTTTGCTCTTGTTACCAGTTACCTGGACATTAAACGTTTTTANCTTAGAAAAATAGAAACACAGAAAAATAAAAAGGCTGTTCTTGAAAATGTTCGTCATTTGTCAAAAAGAACAAGGACCTGTAAGAATTAACAAAAACGTTTTTAAAAACGAAGTCATTTTGGATGTTTTGAAAAATAACTCATACTTTTATCCTCAGCGAAAATTCATTGAATGAAAATTTCAGTTTTTAGAAAAATCCCGGATGATTTCGTGTACATAATTGGTTTTGCGTTGAAGTTATGTGCGTTTGCAAGATTTCCAATTTCCCCATTACCGAATTGTAACAAATTATTCGTTGAAGAAAACGACCGATTGCATTATTGCAGAGGTATGACATCACCAATGGTTCCTTACTACGTTGGACCTCCCTGCATCTTCTGTGACGAGGAAGATTACTGTAAAGACAAGCTGTGTGGTAAGCAGGTGTTTTGAATGTTATAACCTGAACGCAACTGTGAAAAAGCAGAACTGCACAAATAGATATCTGTAAACAAATGAGCTGTTAGAAAATATCAAGCAACAGTTCTTGCTGCATGACAACAGCAGCAGCTTGACTTCAGAAAGAAAAGAAGTATGTTACAAAATAATAAACGCAGTTCTATTTGCCAACTGGGCAAGGGGTGGAATAAAGTAGTGGCAACTGCACTGAAAGATGCCGCTTCAGCAAAGAGTGCAACTAAAAAGCTATTTGTTCGTTTCACTTACCTGATGAAGCAAATGGACAAGACTCAGCACCGAGTTTTGTTCCATTAGGTCTACTAACTTGGGGGAAGTCAATGTTTTCTCAAAATGTGATTTTCTGTTCCGGCTGAACACAGTTCGCTTTTGTGAAATTTACATCTTATCGAGTACACTTTTTTCTAATAATGCTAAAATGCAGTGGGTGTTGCTGTGTAAGTGCATAGTGGCCAGCCGGTTGCAGAAATTCCATGAAAACATTTTTTCTGAGGCCTAAAGTGATCTCATCTCTCACACACAACAATTTCGGTAAGGTCCTGCTCTCTTGCGTAAATAAAAGATTGCTATCAGTTGAGCGACAGGTTTTCAAAATCACAAACAAACAAAAATTAACTGAGTTAGATGCAGTTTACGCTATCAATTCAAGTAACTAGTCACCACAAAGGTGAAGGGTTTGAATCCTCCAGCAAATATTGTTGAATAGGAAATTGATTTCACGTAACACTACGCATCCTCGCAGTATTAAAATATGGGTCTTCACATTTGTGGGGAATACTTACTTGGTACAGACATGTGCAAGTCTGAATCATCGCTAAAAGAAGAAAGCAGAGCCCTGTCAGTTGATTCCTCGAAAGCTTATAGCAAACCTACAGCTTTTAATCGTACGCTATCAATTGTTATAGTTGTGTTACTTTATAAAAGGATAAATATGAAGTCGCGCTTTGCAACTATTGTTAATTAGTGGAGCGCGCCCACTGGTTATAGTTGCACACTGTTTCACTGAATCAACGTATGAAGTCACACCGAGTAAAAGACTAGCATCACAGCAAGCTTGTCGTGCTCATGGAACGATGCTGATGTGGAAGTGAGTTGAAATAAGAACACGCGTTGATGTTTTTCTGCATAAAATCGCCGTCGCCAAGGCGAAGATTTCTAAAATATGCCATCTCTTTTAACTACTTGCCAATTGTTTGCTAGAGGTTTGCTTGGGTAGGATAGAAAAAGTGAAAACTACTAAAACTCTGTGTCATTAAAAGTAACAAAAACGCAATACCACCCACATTTCAGTATAATCTAATGCTATTGTTTTTCAAATAAAAACGCAAAGCATTGCATTTTCAAGCAGAAATAAACATGTAAAATGGGTGGTTGGTTTTAACATAATTGTTTCATTCTGCCTTTTTCCCGAAATGCTTCGAACTGAAATTCAATAATTATTCTTGCTCACTTGACTGTAAATGGAGATTTAAATGCACCAACACTCATCAGTACAACTTCAACTTCAAAAAACATTGTGAATTGTCGCATTGCACGTTCAAATTTTCGAAGTTTGAGAAGAAATCTTTGTTGAAACAGAATACACAACGCACTGCATACGGCGCTGTACGTACAATGTTTTGATGCAATTTATTATTTCACCAAACACTGCAACTGCTGCTGATGACATGACATCTACAAAATTGCAATCGCTAACAAATGTTTCAAGCAGACTTTCAGTCCAGGGGATTACAATTTGTAAATTCTGCATATAAATCAAGTGTAGTGAAAATTGTTTATTTGATCATCTAATCGTTGATCAACACAGTTAAAAACCTCCACAAAAAGAGTTGCGTTTGTAGAAGTTGAGTTTGAATTTTGGGTTAAATGCATTCTCTTCACTGGGATCTGACGTTGAAAATTATATGTAGCTCCAGTTTATAATGATGGGTTTTGCGCTATAAGTAATTCTGCACTGGGTTATCCAGAAGAGTTCAGATATGGTAAGAAAATAAACAGGGCGTTATATGTCGTTGAAAAGCTGTCAAGTTTATTCAGTGAGTTGCATTTTCTCCAAGCTTGTTTTGCTTAACGAACAACGTGAGCTGAATCATTCCGGGTCTTACTTTTATCAAAATTATGTTACATTTCTGAGCTTATTTCCCAACTATCTTCAAATATTCTTAGTTCCCAGTAAGACACCAGTGATTGGGAGGCCTTTGCATTAAAGTGTTGGATGTCTGGGGTGTTAAAACGCTTCGTGTAGAAAAGACATTTTGTCTCATGTGCTTTTTAAGCTAAATATCAACAAAAACCCCCAGGCCGTTTATTAAAACATCGAAATCAGCTAAACGTACCAAAACTAATATATGCAGCCAACACTCAAAGAGACAAAATCACTGGAGGGAAGCCCTGGCCAACAACAAAACCACAGCTGCCAACGACATCCACCTCCGCTGTACAGTATTCCGTGAGTTACGAAGTGAGAGTCACTCTGCCCATTGTGGCAGGTTTGGTGGGAACTACGCTGCTGGTGACAATAGCGATTGCAGTGGCTGTGAAGCGTTTGAGAAGGAGAATTTTGGAACACAACCTGAACGTGGAAGAATCTTTTCCAAAGTGGTTAGTGCCATGTTCTAGAAATGCTGGTGAAATCGCACGTCGTTATTTCAAGCTGTTAAAAAATCGTTATTTTTTTCCATATACGTTAAGCTGATGAAGCCAAACATTGCCCTTTCCAATATTTGGTTAGATTTTTGATGCCATTACTCATTGATTAAATAGAATATTAAATTTGATTTCCAGCATAATATTCTAAAAGACAAAATAGAGTTTTTTTACTACAAGCAGCAAATCGTTTCTACAAGGAATTGGATTAGTATCTTGTATAATCTTGGAAAGAAAACTTCTCATTTTGGGGGAGAAATTCAACAAGAATTTTCAGGAGTGTCATTTCTTTCGTATTTCTCCGAAAACATTTTTCGACGCTATTGCTACTCTATACTCAAACTCGTATAACGATGTTGCAACCTCTCCGCTGGCGTTGCGCTGAATGCGCGGTTCACCACGAACGGGATGTGCACGAAGAACAATACCCATATATATGTGGCGCGACCAAGTAATAGTGGTCATGTCGGGTGAACTCTATTGTTGCTTGCTGCGACAGTGTGAAGCTTTGCGCACATGTCGCTCGGGCTTTCCAATCGCAACAACGAAATGATATGCTGCAAAGATTGTTTTTTAAACATCCACGCTACAAATGCTGCAAACCAATCTAATTGGATAAAGTTTCACCAGATTTTCAGAGGTTTAAGCAGCTTGGCTGCAGGGAACAAGTTTCACGTTTGGCTTGATCAGTTTATCCACAAGAGTTGCTAACCCATAGTTTATTTTTCTATAGATTCTGGACAGCACGTTACAGTGCATTCACACAATCTTTTATTTCCAGGTTTTTGCCTTTGATTTACTGTTGTTTGGGAACCAAAGGAAGTGAATCCGAACCTCACTTCCACGGAATATCGAGGAACGATCACGACATGCCTCCGCATTTGTTGGTGCATGACCACCATTCAGCGAAGCATGACGAAGGCAATTCAGTGAAGCGTGACGAAAGCAAGAGCAACGCTAGTTACGACTTCCGCTGAATTACACCCACAACTGCTTCGTCTCTACTTCTGTCAGTTGACATAGGATGAAACAGAAAATACTGATTGACATTGAACTTCCAACAACATCGGTAGTAACTGATTCTCAGGGTCGGTTCAACATCATACTTAAGAAACACCTCTTACACACAAAAAATACATAATGAAACTTAAGAAACACTTCTCACACGAAAAATATACGTAATTATGCATTTTAGCAACATTTCAATTCTCAATAACAAAATGCTGAGAGTTTCAGTAATTTGTACAATGTAAGTTTGTTTCTTTTTTATGTATCTTTACTTTTTTATTTCTTGTTCTTTTCTGTGCTCATCTTATTTTTTCTGCATAAAATTACACTCCATAATTTCTTTTGTTTTGTTTCTCTTTTGTACCTCATCAATTGTTTTTTACTGCTTTTCACTCTTTTACTTTTATACTTCATTTTAAACATATTTTTGGCCACACCAAATTTCTTCAATTAAATTTCATCCACTCCTTTATGTGCTAGGCATGCTCTCTTCACCTGTAAATTTACTTCACCATATTTTGTGTTTGTTTTTCTAACTGTGCTTATTTTATTGCAATTGTTGTTTCACAACACTTCTCAAAAACTGAAAAACAGGGTTGGTTGACTTGATGACCGCTGTGGTCCCTCACCAATCCTATATGACACAGCACCCGTCTTTGTTTACATTGATCAACCATACGTCATTGCATTTTCATTTGCTCCAATGTTTGCTGACAATCGATTTCCTTTTTGCAGATGGCTCGTATTGTGTCTTGTTTCTTAGCTGATTCACATGAAACAATAAATAAATAATCAATCAAGACCCCCTCACCTAAATAGCGTGCGGCCTCCCGTCAATTTCAGACTTTACCGAATCAGGAGAGCCACAAATATTACGTTCCTATCAAAGAAATTATTACAAACAACAGCAAATACAAAACCAGGTTTGTGATTTACGGTAAATAACATTGTTTCTTTATCTAAAATTTTCTTTAAAAATTTCCGGCATTCGATACAAGTGTAGACTTATATATCTATGTTGATGTTTACACAGCATCGCAATCTTAAACACACTTACTGTTTGACTTTACATAGACATGGTTCTGAGACAAGATGCAGTCATTTTTTGTGTAAAAATGTGGAAACAGATTATTTTGAAGTGAAACTAATGCATTTGTAACAGGCAGAAAGCCTCATTTGTCGCTTTGACATAGTCTCCGTTAGTCATAAGCTTGCATTGTTTTTATTGCAGAAAGAAGAAAAACATCTCTATCTGTTGTAAAATCTGGTACAGCCCAACTGCTAGACAAGCAAAATAATAAAAAATGCCTTGACATAAAAACAAATAATTTTTGAATTTGCAAGTGTTGCACAAATTTTGAACTCTTGAAAATTGTTTTGTCACTCCACGAATTTTCGGCTCCTTGTCCCCCTTATGTGAAAATGTAGCTGCAAACGCTGTAAACTTACTCTTACACATTGTTTCTAACAATGCCCCAAACCAATTTTCGTGAGCTTGACTTTTGAGGAGTCCCGATGTACCCAGGGGTTAATGGCTAAGGAAAAATGTAACACTCTTCTACAAAAACACAATCCTGGTTACACTCAAATAGTTGAAAAGCTTTTTTTGTAAAAAATGTGAAAAGTAACATGACAAGCTCCAATACAGTATTTAAGTGCCACAACCCTACAACGCTATCGCTGGGTTGATGCAACCCCTCCACGCATGCACAACGTCCGGTTCTTATGTAAACAAACGCTGCAGCGTTTTCAACGCTTCAGTAGCTGCGGGTATTTGTCAGACAGGCGGTCTGGTGCAATCGAGTTTGTACTCTTACGCAGTACTTTTCCACTGTTTGGAAAAGTTGGTGATTTTGGATTGATCCCACCCCACGTTACTGTCGACATCTGGCATGTACCAGGTGATATGCAGGGACCTCATGCTCCAGAAAAACACTATGTTGGCCCCTCTGTGTGATGTTTGGAATGCTGAATGCAGCAGGCATTAATTCCTACATCATCAGCCGTGAAAATCGGGCCAGGAGAGGCATGGCTATCATCAACAGACGGTGTTTCCTATTGGAGCTGAGGAAGGCCCTCATAACACCATGGGCACAACAACAGCTGCTGTCGCCTTTTCTACCACGCCAACTGAAGACCTTGATCACAGCTGTGCTTGTTTATTTTACTAACTGTGTGCATTTGATCTCCAACTGTTGTTTTTGTCTTGC